>Ga0209290_1000008_pt1 | contig 288702 bp, 247 predicted proteins | sample EN1Hudsemesocosm_2_FD_184632 | JGI IMG/M metagenome (GOLD analysis project Ga0209290, IMG submission 184632) | Methane-oxidizing microbial communities from mesocosms in the Hudson Canyon - EN10B Hudson Canyon (SPAdes) (version 2) | ecosystem: Environmental > Aquatic > Marine > Cold seeps...
TGCAGCATCACTATCAACACCCAGTGAGAGTGTTGCGACGACATCTTCTGCCGCGGCTGCATCTAAGCTGATTGTAAATTTTGAGTAGCTTGCGTTATCTTCTGCAACATTCGCTGCATTTGCAACGGTAATGTTTGCGGTGATATCGGCATCTACATCGGGGTTGTCTGATCCTCTATCATCGGTAATGACGGCTGTGCCAGTATCGGTATCTGTTGCATCGGCTTTATTCGTTGCCGTCAGTGTAAATGTCTCATTATTCTCTGTTAATAAGTCATCTGTGATATTGACATAGACGTCTACTCCGGTTCCTTCTGCGGGTAATGTAACTTCTCCGCTGGTGATCTCTGTGTAGCTTGTTCCATTGGCATCCAGAGTATAGTATTTAGCGACATAGTCGGCACTACCGGCGTTATCTGTTGCAGCATCACTATCAACACCCAGTGAGAGTGTTGCGACGACATCTTCTGCCGCGGCTGCATCTAAGCTGATTGTAAATTTTGAGTAGCTTGCGTTATCTTCTGCAACATTCGCTGCATTTGCAACGCTAATGTTTGCGGTGATATCGGCATCTACATCGGGGTTGTCTGATCCTCTATCATCGGTGATTGTACCTAAACCGGTATCTGTTGCATCCGTGATTTGGCTGTTCGTTGTGGTGGCGCCGAGAATCACTGTCTCAGAACCTTCAGTGATGGCATCATCTGTTACTGCAACACGAACACTGACTGTACTTGCATCTGCTGGAAGGGTAATGCCGTTAGTTGCACTTGCCCATGTTCCGTCAGCTAATTGATATTCTAGCGTGGCATCATAGTCAGTTCCGCTTGTTGCTATTCCGTCTGTATTTAATGAGATATTTACATCTTCACCCACGGCATTTGATAAGCCAACGCTGTACGTTAAGTAAGCACCATCCGCTTCTTCAACGGACCCTGCATCACCTATGACGATTGTTGCTTCAGTTACATCCACAATCGTCGCTGTACCAAAAGCGAAGTTTTCAACAGCTTCCCCACTAGTATTAACAAAAGTTGTTGAAACTTGCATTCTCACTGTTTCATTTGCTTCTAGTACATTATCAACAGTGCTTTGATAAGAAACAAAGAATTCCTTCACGCCATCAGGCAAATCAAAGCCTGTGTCTTTACCTTCAACTAAAGTGTGTTCTTGACCTTGTGCATCAATGTAGTAGGCACGAAGTGTGGATGAATCATAATCAACATCTTTTGTTGCTGTTGCTTTAGAGTTTGTTGGATGGAGTTCAAATACAGCACCTGCTGGAATAACACTTGAAGGAGTGACTGTAAAAATAACATTCTCGCCTTCAAAATCTGTTTCACCGGTTACAACAACGCCATCATTATCGTAAATACGAACAGACGCTTCTGGATCACCCAGTACGGCATTTTCTGATACATTGGATAATTGTAGTGTTAAAAATTCTGTATTTTCAAAGATTGCATCATCAATAATTGGAATGTCTACAGTAACAGTACTTTGATCTGCCGATATTATTGCTGTGCCACTGATAACCGTATAATCTTGGCCAGCCAAAGCATTGCCATCTACAGTGTTGAAATCTACGGTTATATCTTCACCTGTCTCATTGATAATTGGATTTTTATTCGCATCAACAAGACTAAAGGTTAGAGTGGCAACACCATCAGATTCACTGACAATTGCGAAGTCAACTTCTACAATAGGTAAGTCTGTACTTGGGTCGTTATCAATAATACCTGGCTGTAAATTTTCTGTATAAAAATTTTCGCCTTCGATGAGCATGTCGATGAATTCAATGCCTTGACCATTTGCTGCAGTAGCTTCTGCAATTTCTGCAATAGTTCCTTCTGGTTGTTCATCAAAGGGGTCATCGAAGATTGATATACGAACATCAACCTCTTTACTTCCAGCTTCTAGTACAAATGTATAGGTAGGAAGAGGTTTGTCGTAATCGTCTCGCATATAACTGCCAGTAATTTCCATTGACTGCCAGCTTATTCCACCATCATTAGAATACTCAATAGGAGCGCTGAAGAAATCATCTGAATACTCGGCAAAGTTACTTCCAGAACCTTCAGGTGAGAATTTTACGGTTAACTGTTGGTCGGTATCAAAATCTAATGTGCTTTTGATTGTAAATTGGTTGTATCCTGCGTCTTCTACGACATTTTCTACCACTGCAGATAAGTGTGATTTATAAGTATCTAATGTTGTAGAGCTTATTTCACGAAAAGCGGTCCAATCTTCAACACGGTAGTCAATGGTTAAACCTTCTAAATCATATGATGTTATGCCTTCATTTAGGTCTATATGATATTTACCATCACCATCATTCACTAGAGTACCAATATCTGCATAATTAGCATCAAGCACTACATTTTTAACAACTAAATTATCAGTGACAACCTGTAGCCCCGTTGCACCTAAGAGTAAATCGTCCGTTGTAAAACTTATTGTTGAACTTCCTTCAACATCCGTCTGAAAATTGTAGGTAATAAGCCCACCTGGGACATCAATCAAATCGACAAGGCGAGTATCAGCCGCATCGGGAGTTCTGTCCCCTGCTAGCTCTTGAATGGTGTCTGCAACATGCGCCATAGCAATGGTTTCAAATACATTTTCACCATTTTCATTTAACTCTGATTCTCTTGTGAATTCAATCCCTTGAGTTGCAAGCGCTTCTGAAATCATTTCTTTTCCGGCAGTTGCAATATTTAATGCTTCTCCCGTTAAGTTGTCTATATATCCAATGAAAGAGTCTCTGACTTCTTGGGTAATATTAATATTTGTTTCATAACTGGCATCTATATCAACCAAAGAATTTGTTTGCAATATTCCATCATCAGGCGTTGAATCTTGTAAATCACTATCAAGTGATTGTAAAAATATCGCCATATTTTCTACATAATTTAAGTTACTATCACTTAAATCTGTTCCTGCGATGTCTTGCAAGAAAAGTAAATCTCCTTTAATTACACTCGCGTTAAATTCGGCTATGATTACATCACCAATTTTAAATACAATATCATCACCAACATTGTATTTAAATTCACCAGGAACGCCGGAATCACCAGTTAAGCCACTTAAACCAGATGATGTTGTATATGAAACACCTGATACAAAATTATCTGTAAACCTTGCTGAATTAGAATCATCATCAGCACCACCATCGCTACCAATTATTTCATCTGTTGTAGGCGCAGTACCTTCTGTTGCAGGCTGAATACTTGTAGAAAAAACGGCTCGCGCCACCCCAACCGTATCAAAACCACTATCAGGCGTAGTTTCTGCACTGGTAAAAGCAACATTAACTGTTGTACTACCTTCATTTCCTGTGGTGCCTGCTCCTGCAGCGGTTGCTTCCATATTATTAGGATCAAAATCACCACCGCTTTCTAATGCAGCTTGCATGGCAGCGACTTCATCTAATACATCCGTAGTGGCAATATCTTCTTCAGGATCTAACCCTAACCCTTCATCATTTAGGGTAAGGCGAGAGTCACGCCCCATATCCATATGTGTGCCATCTTCGAAATCAACAGAGATCATACCTGCAGCACCCGTGACAATTTGCTCATCAGGCAATACCATATCGCCTACTTGCAAAATACGTTCTGTTCCATCTGTTGCGATTGCTGTAACAGTCCCTGATACTGATTTAACGATGCCTGAAGTTGCCATGATGCTACCCTCCGATGAGGTATTTAATAAGATTTTATTAGTTGCTTACTAATTTTGATTTGATTCTTTCACAAGCCACTGGAATTTTAAATTGTACAGAGGTACTAATCTAATTTTTTGTGACATGAATATTCAATTTGCACGTGATTTTTATCACACTAAAAATAAGTGGTTTAATTTTGGTTGCGTGAACTATGCTATTTTTGAAATACTAAATTCTCATTTCCAGCATTTAGTCTGTAAAAATATCACCATTACCATCAACTAAATATTGAAGGTCTGTTACTGCCAGTGAACTTAAAGTTGATGAATAAGTGATAGGGTTATCTTCTACGGTCGTAACACTTACCTTCGTCCCTTCACTCAAGCTTTCAAGTGATACCGATAAGTAATCACTTAATAAATCGGCTTGATCATCAACTAATAAATCTTGTAGATTTAAAGTTTCCTGCTCTTGTTTAATTTCTTCTGCCATGCCTATCACCCTCTTATAAGGCCGCCACTAAAGACGGTAGACTACTAATTTTTTCATTTTAACTAACTTGCTTTTATGTTGGCTATTGCACATAGGTACTATTCGTTATTTTTAAGTAGTCATTCACAAAATTAACTTTAAGCACTCTTGCCCATTAAACTATTAAATAACCGACCAGCATTTTAATTAAAATATTTCATCACCATCACCCACCAAATCGCCTAATGGGTTCATCTCTGACCGCATCGTACTTCGGGTGTTTAATTTAGCTTGTACGGCCTCTGGCAATTCCGTAAATACAAACACTTGCTTTTCAATCAATAAATTAATTAAATCATCAATAACTCTGACCATTTCCCTATCTGAACTGGATAGCGAGCCTTTAAGCACTTGTGGTTTCTCAGCCTTCATAAGAAAATTCTTCAACTCTAAATTAGAATCATCTAAATACTCCTCATGCTCATCGCTTTGATCTTTATGAGCACTAATTATTTCTCCGTTCTCATTTCGTTTTATATAAGTCAAAAGAAATTCTCCTTAAGTTTATTATGCTGTTAGCTGGTATTGCTAAAGTTTCATGATAGACTTTATATCAATTAGACTATTTATGATACTTGTCACCTAAGTACCATTCTATGGATGCATTACATTTATGACTACAACTACGTCCTCCGACACCCCTCAGATTAGTTCTCATGAAGACCCGTTATTACTGGCATTACTCTCTATTTGTAAACTTTTACATTCACCACACTCAGCTGAATCACTAACAGCTGGCTTACCTCTAGTTGATGGAAAATTAACTCATCCACTTTTTATCAGAGCAGCAAAACGAGCAGGATTTTCATCTAGTTTAATCAAACGACCTATCCAAGAAATATCAAGTCTCGTCTTACCTACCGTTTTATTGTTACAAGATAATAAAACCTGTATTTTAGTCTTCAAAGACAAAGAGCAATGCACCGTTTTACTGACAGAAACAGAAAGTGGTGAAAAATCTATTTCATTTGAGGAGCTTGAGCAAGAATACACGGGGATGGCTTTTTTTATTCAGCCTGAACATAACTTTGCAAGCCACTCCAAGCATTCAGAAACACCAAAAGCCGGCCATTGGTTTTGGGATGTTATTTATAAATCGTGGCCAATCTATACTGAAGTTTTAGTCGCCTCTTTATTGATTAATATTTTTGCGGTCTCATCACCTTTGTTTGTAATGAATGTTTATGATCGCGTTGTACCTAATCATGCATTAGAGACTTTATGGGTACTGGCCATTGGTATCGCTGTCGTTTATAGCTTTGATTTTATTATGAAATCATTACGCGGTTATTTTATTGATGTTGCAGGAAAGCGCTCTGACATTATTCTCTCTGCGACTATTTTTGAAAAAGTGCTGGGTATTAAGATGGCATCTCGCCCTCCTTCTGTGGGTGCTTTTGCTAGTAGCTTGCATGATTTTGAATCCTTTAGAGATTTTTTAACGTCCGCCACACTCACGACCTTAGTCGACTTACCCTTTTTATTCATCTTCCTTGCTGTTATTTATATGCTAGGCGGTGAAATCGCATTTATTCCCCTTCTGGTATTACCTTTGGCGATTATTGCGGGCGTTATAGCACAAGCCCCTTTGAAAAAGACCATTACCGAAGTCTCGCAATTTTCATCACAAAAGAATGCCTTACTCGTCGAATCTTTAACTAACTTAGACTCTATCAAGAGTACGGGTGCAGAAAGTCAAATTCAAAAACGCTGGGAAGAAAATGTTGGAAAAATCGCCCAACTCAGCCTTAAATCTCGACTTGTTTCGACCATGGCGGTTAACTTTACTGCTTTTTTACAACAAATGGCATCAGTTGCGGTTGTTATTCTAGGCGTTTATAAAATTTCTGATGGTGAATTAACCATGGGGGCCTTAATTGCTTGCACACTACTAACAGGCAGAGCCTTAGCGCCTGTTTCTCAAGTTGCATCACTATTAACTCGCTATCATCAGGCACGTACCTCATTAGATACTTTAAATAAAATGATGGCTTTACCCGTTGAGCGCGAACCGGGTAAAAAGTTTTTACATCGTCCTACTTTTGCAGGCGATATTGAATTTAAAAACGTTAATTTTAGCTACCCAGACCAGCCTATTAAAGCCTTAGATAATGTTTCTTTTAAAATAAATGCGGGGGAACGTGTCGGCTTTATCGGCCGTATTGGATCAGGAAAAAGCACCATTGAAAAATTAATGCTGGGTTTTTACGAAGCCGATGAAGGGTCTATTTTGATTGACGGAACTGACATAAGGCAGTTAGACCCTTCTGATTTACGCCGCCAAATTGGTTATGTCCCGCAAGATATTTCATTAACCTTTGGTAGCGTGAAAGATAATATTACTTTAGGCTCTCAGTTTGCTGATGATGAGTCTATTCTACAAGCCGCTGAAATATCAGGCGTAACTAACTTCGTTAACCGCCACCCCGCTGGCTTTGATTTACAGGTAGGCGAGCGCGGCGCGGCGCTTTCTGGCGGGCAACGACAAAGTGTTGCTGTTGCGCGATCTTTATTATTATCCCCGCCTATTTTTATAATGGATGAGCCGAGTAACTCGATGGATAACAGTACTGAAGAATCATTTAAACAACGCTTCTCTAAAGAGTTAAATACGCAAACTTTAATTCTTGTTACGCATCGCGCCTCTTTATTAACACTTGTTACCCGCTTAATTGTGATGGATGGTTCTAAAATTGTTGCCGATGGCCCAAAAGAATCGGTATTAGCTGCATTGAAGCAAGGGCAAATCAAGGTTACAGGATAAAGTGATGTTAAAAAATTATAAAAATGCACTCGCAACCTATCGCCAGCGCAAAGAAGATCAGGCTTATTTAAGCGATGTTAATTCTGCGAATTTATATGGCGCCTCTATTCAGAGCCATATTATCCTATGGGTTGCTTTCAGCTTTATTGTCATCGCCATTATCTGGGCTAGTGTCGCGAGCTTAGATGAAATAACCCGTGGCTCAGGAAAAATAATCCCTTCAAGTCATGTACAGATAGTACAAAACCTAGAGGGCGGGATTCTATCTGATATTTTAATAAAAGAGGGACAGCTCGTTGAAAAAGGGCAAGCCTTATTAAAACTGGATACGGTACGATTTGCTTCTTCATTTAATGAAACCAAGCTCACCTATTATGAGTTATTAGCCTCCGTTGCAAGGCTTAAAGCCGAGGTCAATAATGAGCCTTTAATAATCCCTAAAGAGGTCTTATCAAAAGCACCTAATATCGCTAGCGATGCAAAACGCTTATTAGCCTCAAGAAAAAATGAGCTCAATGCGAATAAACGTATTTTTGCCGACCAAACTCGACAAAAAGAACAAGATTTAATTGAGTTACAATCGAAAGCTAGAAAAATCTCTGTCAGCTATAAACTCTTAAAAGAAGAATTAGTGATGACAGAACCCTTAGTCGCTGAAGGTGCTATTTCCCGTGTAGAAATACTCCGTTTACGTCGTAGTGCTAACGATTTAAAAGGCGAATTAAGCGCCGCTCGCTTGGCCATTCCAAGACTTAAATCCTTTATCGCAGAAGCTAAGAACAAACTTTCCGAACTTGAAATTCGCTTTCATACTGAGGCATTAGAAGAATTAAATACTGCAAAAGCTGAGCTTGATAGAACCTCTGAGACCGTACTTGCCCTAGAGGATAGAGTTGCACGTACACTCATCACTTCGCCTGTAAAAGGTACCATTAAGCAGTTAAAAGTCACCACTGTCGGTGGAATTGTCCAACCCGGAATGGATTTGGTAGAAATTGTGCCTTTAGAAGATAATTTACTGATTGAAGCCGAGGTTCGCCCTGCTGATATTGCTTTTTTACGCCCCGGACAAAAAGCAACCATCAAGCTCACTGCTTATGATTTTTCTATTTATGGCGGCCTAGAAGCGGAACTAGAGAATATCAGTCCTGATACAATCGTCAATGAAGAGTCTCGTGAAAGTTTTTATTTAATCCGTTTGCGTGCCAATAAAAGTTATTTAGAGCATAATGGCCAACAATTTCATATTATTGCCGGTATGACTGCCGATGTGGATATTCTGACAGGCAAAAAAACTGTTTTAGATTACTTATTAAAACCCATTTTAAAAGCACGTAGCCGTGCATTACAAGAACGGTAATTGTAAAAATGACTGTCATCTTACTTTTATTTGCAGATAAAGCGCCCTTACCAAAATGGGTAGCGGCTTTACCTGCACAATTTGACGTCTCACTTGTGAATGAAATTCCAAGTAATAATAAAGATATTGTCATCATTGATACCGATACATTAAAGGAAAATACTGAATTTTTCATGCCTTTTAGCCAGCTCGCTTTTCGTTGCCTCATTGTTGGCGAGCAATGGCCTGATGAGCAACAAGTCAATGCATTAGTGAATGGAGCCGCCGGTTATTGTGAGAGTAATGAATCAGCAAGCATGATTGCATTAGCGCTTAATAGCATACTGAAAGGTGAAATATGGATTCAAAGACACCTTGTACAGCGTGTAATAGGCGCACTAGTTAATATTAACAGTCAAAAACAAGCAAATGAATCGCTTAATATGACCGAAGCAAAAGAAAAGCTTAACCGTTTATCCGCACGCGAATTAGAGGTTGCAAAAATGGTTGAAATAGGCGAAAACAATAAAAAAATAGCCCACCATTTAAATATATCCGACCGCACTGTTAAAGCACACTTAACTTCTGCTTTTAAAAAACTTGAGGTCAGAGATAGATTACAACTCGCACTATTAATGAAAGAAATTTCTTAGTATGGATAAAATACAATATTTGCAAGATACCTCACAAAAACAAGCAAGGAAATGCACATAACACTTTTTAAAGTACCTATAATCTTTAAGGATAAAATTATTACCTCTTTATTATCGAGGGCATCTATTATGAAGCTAAAAAACTTATTATTTATTTCTATTGTTACTAATGGCTTATATATGCCCATGCTTTCTGCGCAGACAATGCAAGAAGCGGTTCAACAAACCATTAATGAAAACCCTGAAATTCAATCTGCACGGTCTGAACGCTCAGCTGTCACTTATGAAATAGACCAAGCCCGTTCCGAGTATATGCCTAAAGTTGATCTGCAAGCCGGCATCGGCTGGAATACAGAGATTCGAGATAATGAAAGACATAGCGAAGAAGCGTCTATCAGATTAACTCAAATGGTATTTGATGGTTTAGCCACCCCCAGTGAAGTTGCGCGGCAAACAGCTCGCTCAGACTCACGTTCATATAGCGTCTACCGCCAAGCAGAAATTTCCGCTTTGCAAGCAATTGAATCCTATATCGATGTACTGCGCACAGAAGAACTTCTTACATTAGCAAAAGAAAATTTGGCCGTCCATACACGTACCTATGATCAAATTCAACTACGCTCATCTCGAGGGATCGGTAAACGCGCTGAAGCTGAGCAAGCTTATGGTCGACTCGCATTAGCCGAAAAAAACATGCTCTCGGAAATTGGTAATATAAGAGATGCATCTTCTGCATACCAACGTATTGTAGGCACTTTACCTTATAATTTATCGCTACCCTCTGCTCCTACTGAAGCCCTTCCTAGTAGTTTGGATGAAGCGATTAAATTAGCTATCGATAATCATCCCACTTTAAAATCAGCAAACTCAGATATTGAATCTGCATTTTCTCAGCATGACACAGCAAAAGCGGCTTATATGCCTAGAGTTGATTTTGAAGCCGGCGCAATTCATGAAAGTGAACGTGATGACAGCTATGCCATGTTGCGCCTTAGATACAACCTATTTAATGGTGGCAAAGATCTTGCTCGTCGCAAAGAAACATCAGAACAAATTAACCAAGCAAAAGAAATTAGAGATAACACTTATCGTCAAGTCATTGAAAGTATGCGCTTATCATGGACCGCATACCAAACGATTAAACGCCAATTAGTTTTCTTCAAAAAACACAGAGATGCCAGTATTTTAAGTAATGCTGCCTATCAAAAACAATTCAATATTGGCCAGCGTACACTGCTAGATTTGTTAGATTCCGCCAACGAAATGTTCAGCACTAAAAGTGCCTACACGAGCGCTAAATACGACACACTTTATTCGCAATTCAGAATTTTAGCCAGTAAAGGTAAACTAACTAAATATTTAGGCATTACCTTACCTCAGGAAGCTCAAACACTAACTGAATTAGAAGGTAATGAGCAAGAAGTCACCGGCGAATTAATTCCATTACCAATAACCGCTATTGAACAAGGTGAAGAGCAAGCTTATACCTCTCTTTGCTACAAGCTTAAATCTGACGATGATTTTAATGATGTACAACGCTTAGCAGAAAGAGAGTTTTACAAATTAACCCTTATAAATCAACCTACCTACATAATAGGCAATTATTTACTACTCACTCAAAAACCCAGTTCTATGCGTGAATCCTTTAAATTAGAACAAAAACTTAAATCACAAGGGCACTCGGATTTATGGCTTTTTAGATCAGGGGAATTTCGCGGAAGAATTTCATTTGGCCTATTTGGTATAAAAGAGAATGCCATAAAAGCGCTCAATGCAATCAGTAAAAAAACTGACATTGCTCTTGAATTAACCCCGCGCTATGAGAGCCAACAGAACATGGTTATGAATATTAATTTACTCAATACTGAAATTACGAAATTTGAAAATACTTTTGCAAAATATATCGATAAAGATAACGCTTGCGCACCTAACTCTATACCAGCTAACAACATTAAAGGGGGTTATGATGCTATTCAATATTAATAAGAAGTGTATTAATACTTGCGAGAAAGCAAATATGATGAATAAAAATCTATTATTACCCTTAGCCATATTTACTGCTATTTCATCTGGCTGTGCCACAAAACATGCGACGTCATATCCGCCCTTTACACCCGAAATTATTGGTAAAAATAGCGCGGGCATAAAATACACACAAAAAACCGATACCTTATTTGCTTTAGTAGATAGCTTTTCTTCAAAAAACACTATTTATGACAGCGCTACTGTCTTCGAATCTAAATTCACCCTACAAAAACAAACCTTAAACCGTATTAATAAAACCATCCCTCAAGAACTGCCTCTGTATTCCGGAATACGTAGTTTTGGCTTTGGAGAGTGTGTAGATGATACTTTTACCGGCCTATTACAAGATGTCATTCCACACGCACGTTACACCTTTCAGCACAACATAGATAAAGCTGCCTGCGCCAGTGGACGCTCAATTTTTGGAGCTCCTTTACAATCTGCGATTGATGCGGCCTCTGATGATTTAGATAAAGCACAAGGTAACATCGCACTGTTAATAATTAGTGATGGCTATAACCTCTCATTTCGCGCTAAAAGCGCTGCAAAATCATTAAAAGAAAAATTCGCTGATCGCCTATGTATCTACACTGTTTGGATTGGTAATAAAGACGAGCAAGATGGACAAATCTTTTTAAACGAGCTATCTGAGCTATCAAGCTGCGGGGAAACTGTTAGCTTTGCTGACATTGAGAGCAGTAAAGACATGGGACGATTTGTTGAAGACATGCTTTATAAGCAAGCGCCGTTCGTACCAGTCCCTATCGCATTAAGGGATTCGGACGAAGATAGCATTTTTGATAATAAAGATTTATGCCCGGGTACGCCTAAAGGGGCGCCTGTCAATCAATACGGCTGCTGGACAATTCTCGGTTTAGAGTTTGATTTCAATAAAGCCTCTATCCGAAAAAGTTCAGAAAGTGTACTTAATCCCTCAATCAAAATATTAAAAGAGAACCCATACTTAAATATACAAATTGAAGGGCATACTGATAATAAAGGGTCGGATAACTACAATTTAATACTTTCAGATCGCCGAGCTGAAGCCGTTAAAAAGCACCTTATTATGCATGGCATTAAGGCTCGCCGATTAAGCTCAATCGGCATGGGCGAATCAACCCCTATCACAACGAATGAGACTGATGAAGGGCGACAACTCAACCGTCGTGTTGTTTTCACCATTGTAAAATAAAAAAAGGACCTCCCTCAGTCACCTAATACTGCGGGAAGTCCTTATCAGCGATTAGAAAATCTAGTTTATTTTTTCACAGGTCTTTGCCAAGTTTTTAAACTAATTTGCTTTGCTCGCGATAAGGTCAATCCCTCCGCAGGCGTATCTTTAGTAATTGTTGACCCGGCACCAATCGTTGCATTTTTCCCCACCGTAACAGGGGCAATTAACTGCGTATCAGAGCCAATAAAAGCGCCGTCTTCTATTACTGTTCTAAATTTATTAACACCATCATAGTTACACGTAATTGTGCCTGCACCGACATTTACCTTGCTGCCTATCGTCGCATCACCAATATAACTTAAATGATTCACCTTACTACCCTGCGCAATGGTAGATTTTTTTATTTCTACAAAATTACCAATATGTACTTCATTGGCTAATTCAGCTTGAGGTCGTAAACGCGCAAAAGGTCCGATTCGACTATCCGCCCCGACAACAGCATTATCGATAATACAGTTTGCGAGTATTTCAACATTATCTGCAATAGTAGAATTCGTAATGATGGTATTTGCACCAACTTTCACATTACTACCAATCTGATTTGTGCCTTCAAAAATAACATTAATATCAACGGAAATATCTTGCCCTAGTGAAGAAAAATCACCCCGGCAATCGACTCTTGAGGGGTCATATAAGGTAACGCCTTGCTCCATTAACTTATCAGCCTGTTGCAACTGGTAAACGCGCTCTAAATAACTCAGCTGCTTTCTATTATTCACACCAAGTACTTCATCTGCACTTTCAGGCTGATGGGTGTTGACTACAATTCCATCTTGAACCGCCATTTCAATAACGTCAGTCAAGTAAAACTCTTGCTGCGCATTATTATTATCTAATTGCGCGATCCATTGCTTTAATTGATCTCCTTTTACGGCAAGGATTCCCGTGTTTACCTCAGAAATCAATAACTCTTCGGCATTAGCATCTTTTTGCTCGACAATCTTAAGTACCTGTCCATCCTTATCTCGTACTATACGACCATACCCCATAGGGTCTTGTAACTGCACTGTTAATAAAGCCATACTCTGCATTGTTACTTTACTTAACAAGCCATCAATAGAAGCAAAGCTTAATAGTGGAACATCACCATATAAAATTAACACAGTGTCATCATTATCAATTGAAGCATTAGCTTGTAAAACCGCATGCCCCGTTCCTAATTGTTCTTTTTGTTCTACCCAATTGACATCTAATTGCGACAAAGTTTCTTTGACTTTATCTCCGCCATGCCCATAAATAACCGTAACTTGGTTATTATCTAGCTGTTTACTTGTGGTATAGACATGTTCCAATAAGCTACGATTTGCAATTTTATGCAACACTTTTGGTAATGCAGAACGCATCCTTGTACCTTGTCCAGCGGCTAAAATAAGAGTTTTAATTGACATAAATTGCCCTATTAGGAATTAAAGAATTTAAAGTTGTACGTCACATAAAAAAAAAGCCCGATAACAAAGTTATCAGGCTTTTTTCAGCAATATCTTAAAAGAAATTTAAGATCCGCGTTTTTTTAGTCTATCTAGTGTTCTTAACTGCATCATCGCTTGCAATAATTGTGCTTGCGCCGTTGCATAATCAACTTGACTAGACTTGTCATTAAGTGCTTCTTCTGCTGCTGCTTTCGCTTGTAAAGCAGCTGCTTCATCAATATCTTTTGCTCTTAATGCAGTATCAGCTAATACAGTCACTAAGTGTGGCTGTATTTCTAATAATCCACCTGAAACATAATAAGCCTGAGTTTCTGTTTCGCTTACTTTAACGCGAACTTCACCCGGGTTTAGTTTAGATATTAATGGTGCATGACGAGGTGTAATACCCAACTCACCAAGCTCAGCAGGAGCAAAAACCATTTCCGCTAATCCGGAAAAAATTTCTTTTTCTGCACTTACGATGTCTACATGTATTGTTGAGCTCATAATATTACCTATAAGTTATTTAACTTACATTCCTTTTGCTTTTTCAACGGCTTCATCAATTGAACCCACCATGTAAAAAGCTTGCTCAGGAAGATCGTCATATTCACCAGCAATAATGCCTTGGAAACCAGCAATCGTATCTTTTAATGATACATATTTACCCGTTGCACCCGTAAATACTTCAGCAACAAAGAATGGCTGAGATAAGAAACGTTGAATTTTACGTGCTCTTGTTACAGTTTGTTTATCTTCTTCAGATAACTCATCCATACCAAGAATCGCAATAATATCGCGTAACTCTTTATAACGTTGCAAGATACCTTGAACGCCACGAGCTACACTATAATGCTCTTCACCAATAACTAAAGGATCTAACTGACGACTACTTGAATCCAAAGGATCAATCGCAGGGTAAATACCTAATTCAGCAATTTGACGAGACAATACAACCGTTGCATCTAAATGCGCGAAAGTAGTTGCAGGCGATGGATCTGTTAAATCATCCGCTGGTACGTATACCGCTTGGATTGAAGTAATTGAACCCGTTTTAGTTGAAGTAATACGCTCTTGTAATACACCCATTTCTTCAGCAAGTGTAGGCTGGTAACCTACCGCTGATGGCATACGACCTAATAGCGCAGATACTTCAGTACCCGCTAGTGTATAACGATAAATATTATCAACGAAGAATAAAACATCACGCCCTTCTTCACGGAAATATTCAGCCATAGTCAAACCAGTCAGCGCAACGCGCAATCTGTTTCCTGGTGGCTCATTCATTTGACCGTATACTAATGATACTTTATCAATAACGTTTGAATCAGTCATTTCGTGGTAGAAATCATTACCCTCACGAGTACGCTCACCAACCCCAGCAAATACTGAGAAACCACTGTGCTCAATCGCGATATTACGGATAAGCTCCATCATGTTAACGGTTTTACCAACACCCGCTCCACCGAATAGACCAACTTTACCACCTTTAGCAAACGGACATACTAAGTCAATGACTTTAATACCTGTTTCTAAAAGCTCATTCGCTGGTGCTTGTTCAGAATAAGAAGGAGCATCACGATGAATAACCCATTTTTCTTCTTCACCAATTGGACCTTTCTCGTCAATTGGATTACCTAGAACGTCCATAATACGCCCTAGTGTTTTTTGTCCAACAGGTACTTTAATAGCATCGCCACTGTTGCTTACTTCTAAGCCACGACGAACACCATCTGTTGTTCCCATTGCGATAGTACGTACTATGCCATCACCTAATTGCTGTTGAACTTCTAGTGTTAAACCAACACTGTCAACCTTAAGTGCATCATATACTTTTGGTAGCGCATCACGTGGGAATTCCACATCAACAACGGCACCAATAATTTGAACGATTTTACCCGAACTCATTGTGTAGTCCTCTTAAATTCTTAACTTGCAAACCCTAAACAGCCGCGGCGCCGGCAACAATTTCTGAAATTTCCTGTGTGATAGCTGCTTGTCTTGCTTTGTTATAAACAAGTTGCAACTCATCAATAAGATTTCCAGCGTTATCTGAAGCACTTTTCATCGCGACCATTCTAGCCGCTTGCTCACAGGCATTATTTTCAACTACACCTTGATAAACAATTGATTCTATATAGCGAGTCAATAAGTTGTCTAAAACTTCTTTAGCATCAGGTTCATATAAATAATCCCAATACCCTTTCAGTTCTTCATTCTCAAGCTCTTCTGCTATAACAGGAATTAATTTTTCTATTGTCGGTGCTTGAGTCATGGTATTTACAAATTCATTGTACATAACATGTAACTCATCAATCGTGCCTGCATTGTATGCATCAAGCATGATTTTAATAATACCCACAATATCGTTAAGATGTGGCGTATCACCTAGCTTAGAAACCTGCCCTAGTTTGTTTATCTTTAAACTGCCAAAAAAGGTTGCGCCTTTCCCACCGATAGTACAAATATCCACTTCGATGTCATTATTGTCCCACTCAGTTAGTTGCTTAAGTGTCTTTCTGAATAAATTTGAATTCAGACCTCCACATAAACCTCTATCAGAGCTTATGGCAATAACGCCGATCCGTTTCACTTTTCGCTCAACAAGAAAGGGATGTTTATACTCAGGGTTAGCATGAGCCAAATGTTTAATGATCTGACTAATCTTTTTTGAATAGGGGCGCGTTGCATTCATTCTGTCTTTTGTTTTACGCATTTTACTTGCGGCAACCATTTCCATTGCTCGCGTGATCTTCTGAGTATTCTTAATACTCGAAATCTTGGTGCGTATTTCTTTTCCAACAGCCATTAGAAGCCCCTTTTACCAGCTACTCGTTTTAATAAAAGCTTCGATTGCAGATTGAATGCCTTGCTTAATTTCCTTACTATAGTCGCCTGTATCATTGATTGTTTTTAACAAATCAGCGTGCTCAGACTTCATATAGGCTTGCAAAGCGGTTTCAAAATCTAAAACCTTATTCACTTCTAAATCATCAAGAAAACCTTCGTTTGCAGCATGTAATGAAACACCCATTTCTGCAACTGACATAGGAGAATATTGATCCTGCTTCATCAGTTCAGTAACACGCTGTCCACGTTCAATTTGCTTACGTGTGCTTTCATCTAAATCAGATGCAAATTGAGCAAAAGCTGCCAATTCACGATACTGAGCTAAATCAAGACGAATACCACCACCTAACTTTTTAATGATTTTAGTTTGAGCAGCACCACCAACACGTGATACAGATAAACCAGCATTAACCGCAGGACGAATACCCGAGTTGAATAAATCAGACTCTAAGAAAATTTGTCCATCCGTAATTGAAATTACGTTAGTTGGTACGAATGCAGAAACATCACCACCTTGTGTTTCAATAATTGGCAATGCAGTTAAAGAACCTGTTTTACCTTTTACTTTACCACCGGTTAATTTCTCTACTTCATCTGCATTAATTCTAGAAGCTCTTTCTAGTAAACGAGAGTGAATGTAGAAAACATCCCCTGGATATGCTTCACGACCTGGCGGACGACGTAATAATAATGACATTTGACGGTAAGCCCAGGCTTGTTTAGTCAAATCATCATAAATAATTAGCGCATCTTCACCCTTATCTCTAAAGTACTCACCCATTGCACAACCTGTATAAGGCGCAATGAATTGCAATGCCGCTGCTTCTGATGCTGTCGCTGATACGATAATCGTATGAGCCAATGCATTATGCTCTTCTAATTTACGTACTACGTTAGCAATAGATGAGCGTTTTTGGCCAATAGCAACATAGATACATTTAACACCTGTATCTCTTTGATTGATAATTGCATCAATCGCAATGGCTGTTTTACCTGTTTGACGATCACCAATAATTAACTCACGCTGACCACGGCCAACTGGAATCATTGCATCGATTGACTTTAAACCTAATTGAATAGGTTGATCAACTGATTTTCTGGCAATTACACCTGGTGCAATTTTTTCAACAGGTGACGTTTCACTAGTATCAATTTCACCTTTACCGTCGATAGCATTACCTAAAGCATCAACTACACGCCCCAATAAAGCTTCACCAACAGGTACTTCCAAAATTTTACCCGTACACTTAACTGTATCGCCTTCTGTGATATGTTGGTAAGCACCTAACATAACCACACCGACGGAATCTCTTTCTAAGTTTAAAGCCATACCGTAAGAGTCTCCAGGGAATTCAAGCATTTCCCCTTGCATAGCTTCTGATAAGCCATGAACTTTTACAATACCGTCAGTTACACTAACAACGGTACCTTCCGTATGTGCTTCAACATTAACGTCAAAATTTTCGATCCGTTTCTTAATCAGATCACTTATTTCAGATGGATTTAGTTGCATATTTTCTCTCAGTCTAAGCTGTTAGATTCTCTTAGCTAGTTGTTGAAGTTGACCACTAATAGATCCGTCGATAACGCTATCACCTGCTTTTACTAAAAAACCACCGATTAATGAACTATCAACAGAACTGTTGATATTTACATGTTTATTCAGTTTCTTCTTTAGTGATGTCGCAAAGCTTTGCTCTTCCGCTTTTGTTAGCGCATAAGCAGTAATAACATCAACTTCGATGTAGCCTTCATCTTCAGCCTTATATTTCTCAAATAACTCTGCAATTTGTGGTGCGAATTCTAACCGTCCATTCTCTATTAAGAGTTTAAGAAAGTTAAGTGATTCCCCTTCCAATTGATCCTGACAAATATCTTGCATTAACTGCGTCAACTTCTCATTATCAACTTTCGGATTATTCACAATTACAGATAAGCCATCATCCTGCATAATTGCAGATAAAAAAGCGAGTTTTTCAGACCATTCCGCAGAATTCCCTGATTCTTTCGCTCTTTTAAAGACAGCTTCCGCATACGGTCTTGCCAAAGTTGCTAATTCACTCATTATGCTTGACCTAATTGCTCAGATACTTTGCTGATAAGATTTTTGTGTTTAGCTTTATCAATCTCTTGCTTAAGAATTTGACCTGCCGCTTTTAAAGCTAAAGCAGATACTTCTTTACGCATTTTTTCTTGCGCATTTTGCATTTCTTGCTCAATTTGCGCCTGAGCCGCAATAAGTAATCTCTCGCCTTCTACTTTCGCAGTGCCTTTTGATTCCTCAACGATCTCATTCGCACGTTTTTGTGCAAGATTTACAATATCAGCTGATTGTTGTTTTGCTTCTTTCAGAACGTTAGCTGCATTTTTAGCGGCTAATTCCATCTCTTCCTGGCCTTTCTCAGCCGCTGCCAATCCTTCAGCAATCTTAGATTTACGTTCTTCAATAGCGCCAATTAGTGGTGGCCAAATATACTTCATGGTAAACCATACCAGAAGTGTAAATGTAATCATTTGACCGATTAGCGTAGCATTAATACTCACTAGCCTTCCTCATGTTGCTGTTAAAATAACTTACGATTAGTGTTCTTATCCAGCAACCGCTTCAACAGCAGATAGGAATGGGTTAGCGAATGTAAAGAACAATGCCATACCAACACCGATCATTGTTACCGCATCAAGTAGACCCGCAACAACAAACATTTTAACTTGTAGCATAGGAACCATTTCTGGTTGACGAGCAGCACCTTCTAGAAACTTACCACCTAATAGACCAAAGCCTATCGCAGTACCTAAAGCACCCATACCTAAAACCAGACCTACTGCAATAGCAGTCATACCCTGTACATCTGCAATCAACGCTGCAAGTTCCATAATACCTCCAAAAGTATTGTTATATTAAAGTTTAAAAAAAGAATTAATGATCTTCGTGCGCCATACTCAGGTATACAACTGTTAATACCATGAATATGAATGCCTGAAGGGTAATGATTAAAATATGAAATACTGCCCATGGAAAACCTAGTAAAGGTTGAATATACCAAGGTAACAAAGCAATTAATATGAAAATTAACTCACCCGCATATAGGTTACCAAATAACCGTAATGCCAATGAAATTGGTTTAGCTATTTCTTCAACCAGTTTCAAAAGTAAGTTGAATGGCATCATCCATGGACCAAAAGGAGTACAAGTTAGCTCTTTAGCAAAACCAAGCGGCCCTTTAATTTTAATACTATAAAAAATAATTAAACCAAAAACACTAATTGATAATGCAAAGGTTGCATTTAAATCAGTACTTGGTACAACCCGCATGTATTCCATTCCCATCATTCCAGCAATGCCAGGAATAATATCCACAGGGAATAAATCCATAAAGTTCCATAAGAACACCCAAACAAAAATTGTTAGTGCCAAAGGAGCAATTAGTTCACTTTTACCATGAAAACTATCTTTAACTTGTTGATCAACAAATTCAATAATCATTTCCACAAACGCTTGTGATGTACTAGGTACGCCTACCGTTGCTTTTTCAGCTGCAGCTTTAAAAATCCAGATAAACAAACCACCAAGCACTGCAGAGAAAAACAATGTATCTAAGTGTAAAGACCAAAAGCCTTCACCCACTGTTAGTGGTGTTAAATGGTGAACAATATATCCAGTTGCGCCTTCTGCCGCATGAGCTTCAGTAGCCATCTTTCCTCGCTTTATTACTAATTAATATTTGCGTATTAACAACGCAAACCAAAAAACTGTTAGTGCCGCTACATAAGTGAGCAACACAGCAATAACATTTATTTTTACATCTTGAAATATTAGGGCAAACATAAAAACCGTCATCAGGAACTTACCTGACTCACCCGAATAAAAAGACCCTACTACTTTTTTAGCACTTTTTCCGGTGCTTTTTTTTATTTTATTTGCAAAATACAAATTTGGAACTAGTGCCGCCAACCCACCATAAATAGCCGATTTAGCACCCAATAACCCTGAGTAAACAAAAAAAACAATTGTAACAACCATTATTATCAGGCTTTGCCCTAATAAAATTTTATCTACAACTGATAGCTTCTTTATTTCTCGCACAAAAATCCTAAACAAATTAGTGGAAGAATTATATCGATCTCAGGGCATTTAAGCAAGATACATTTCCATTCGCTAGCTTTGTGACTCTATATCAAACTTAGCAACGATGCCCTCTAACTCATCTAAATTATTATAGTTAATCACCACATTCCCTTGGCCATTTTTATTATGCTTAATCGTAGTCTTTGCACCTAAAAAATCACCTATTGCAGTTTGCAGGCGCAACGCATCTCTATCATAAACTTTTTCGGCCACCATTTTGGGCTTTACACTATCACCTTCATTTAACGCATCCTTAACTATTCTTTCAGTATCTCGCACTGATAAGCCATTTTTAACGATTTGCTCAGCAGTCAATACCTGCCTCACATTATCCAACACTAATAGTGCTCGCGCATGCCCCATTCCTAGTTGGCGCTTAGCTAGCATCTGCTTAACATCTTCATCTAGTTCATTAAGCCTTAGTAGGTTTGTAACCGCTGTTCTAGAGCGCCCTACTGCATCTGCGATCTGCTGGTGCGTTAGCTCAAACTCTTTTAGCAATCGCCTTAATGCCTCTGCCTCTTCCAGTGGATTTAAATCTTCACGCTGTATATTTTCTATCAATGCGACAGCTATTGCTGCGCGATCATCAATCTCTTTCACAATAACCGGCACATCTGCCAGCCCAATAAGTTGCGCTGCTCGCCAACGGCGCTCACCCGCTACAATTTCGTAACGATTGTAACCTAGCTCCCTCACAAGAATTGGCTGCACTATTCCTTGCGCTTTTATTGATTCTGCTAATTCTTGCAAACGCTCAGAGTTCATATCTTTTCTTGGCTGATATTTCCCTGGCTGCATATACTCAACAGGCAAGGCAGTAACCCCCTGTTTCTCAGGTTCTTTTACAACGAAATCCCCCATTAACGCACCTAAGCCTTTTCCTAGGCCTCTTTTTTTCTCTGCCATAAGCTTAGTTTTTTTCTTTCCTAATAATTTCACCCGCTAATGCAACATAAGCAATAGCGCCGCGCGAATTTTTGTCATATTGTATTATCGGCATTCCATGACTCGGTGCTTCTGCCAGTCTAATATTTCTCGGCACACACGTCCTAAAAATCTTATCACCAAAATACTCAAGTAACTGAGCCGACACATCCTTCGTTAAACGATTTCTGTTATCAAACATAGTACGCAAAATCCCCTCTAAAAATAACCCAGAATTAGCGGATTCTTGAATATTTCGCAAGGTTTCCATCAGTGCAGAAAGCCCTTCTAATGCATAATATTCACACTGCATCGGCACCAGCACGCTATTTGCGGCAACCATCGCATTTACAGTCAACATATTCAAAGAAGGCGGACAATCAATCAATACATAATCATATTGCCCTTTAATTTGTTGCAACGCATCGGCTAATCGCCTCTCCCGCTGAGCCATTTTCATGAGCTGAACTTCAGCAACTGTTAAATCTGAGTTACCAGCAATCACATCAAATCTAACTTCTTTAACAGAGATAATAATTTCACTTACTGGAATATCTTCTAATAATAAATCACAGCTAGAGTACTGCACATCATTCTTATTAATCCCACAACCCATAGCAGCATTGCCCTGCGGATCTAAATCAATCAACAATACCTTGCGTTTAGCTGCCGCGAGGGATGCAGCCAAATTAACACTGGTCGTAGTTTTACCCACCCCACCTTTTTGGTTTGTTATAGCAATTATTTTTGTCATGTTTTATTTATCCGCACCACACACCGTTCAGCCTCAATCCCTGGCACAACAATCATATCCACCAAATAAGACCGCTTCAAACCATCAAGCTCTTCTTGCGGCTTTTGCCCTTTCATTGCAATTAAAACACCATCAGCCTGTAACAAATACTCAGTTAACTGCATTATATCGCCTAGGCTCGCAAAAGCACGACTCAATACCGCATCAAATTCAGCAGAACGCGCCAAATTCTCTACTCGACTATGCACTACCTCTACATTACTCAGCTTTAATTCCAATATAGCCTGCTGCACAAATCGTGTTTTTTTTGAATTACTATCAACTAAAGTAAACTGCTGATTGGGCATAAAAATAGCCAATGGAATTCCAGGTAAACCCGCTCCCGTACCAATATCAGCAATTTTATCCCCTGACACAAATGGCAGCAATGCCAAGCTATCTAAGATATGCAATTTCAACATTTCTTCTCGATTGCGTATCGCCGTCAAATTGTATGCTTTATTCCATTTTTCTATCAATAAGACAAAAGCCAAGAGCAACTCAATTTGCGCCTCACTTGCAGGCAAATTTAATTCCAGCAAGCCTGATTCTAAAATTTTTCGACTTTTATCCATTTTTCTTTTTTATATAGATTAATAATATTGAAATTGCAGCAGGCGTAATACCTGGAATTCTTGTAGCCAACCCTAGTGTTTCAGGGCACTGCTTAATTAATTTTTCTCGCACTTCATTAGATAAGCCTTTAATCAAACTATAATCTAAGTCACTCGGTATCTGCAAATCATCATAGCGTTTAGCTTTATCAATATCTAGTTGCTGCCGATCTATATACCCAGAATACTTTGCCTGTATCTCTACCTGTTGCAAAACTTGCTCTGAAACCTCAGCACTATCAGAAAATCGCATCAAGGCATTTACTCCCACCTCAGGACGGCGCAACAAATCCATTAGATTAACTTCTTTACTAAGCGACTTACCCCACTCACCCGCGACATCCCCCGCCTCTTTTGAATCCTTCCTAATCCATTGTGCTTTTAATGATTGCTGTAATGCTGCAACGGCATCTCGCTTTTTATTAAAAGCCTCCCAGCGCTCATCATCCACCAAATGTAATTCACGTCCCTTTTCTGTTAAGCGTAAATCAGCATTATCTTCACGTAGTATTAATCGATACTCAGCACGACTTGTAAACATTCGGTAAGGCTCTTTAGTGCCATTGGCAATTAAGTCATCAATCATCACACCAATATATGCCTCATCTCTTGCAGGACACCACGACTCTTTTCCTTGCACCTTCCTTGCCGCATTTAAACCTGCGATCAACCCCTGAGCTGCCGCTTCCTCGTATCCCGTCGTTCCATTAATCTGCCCCGCAAAAAACAACCCCGCCATATGTTTAGTTTCTAGCGATGTTTTTAAATCTCGTGGATCAAAGAAATCATATTCAATCGCATACCCTGGCCTTACTATTTCTGCCTGCTCAAAACCCAGCATGGAGCGCACAAAAGCATATTGCACATCATACGGCAGACTTGTAGATATACCATTAGGGTAATATTCATTACTTGTTAAGCCTTCGGGCTCAATAAAAATTTGATGTGAGTCACGATCAGCAAAACGCACTACCTTATCTTCTATAGACGGACAATATCGAGGACCTACCCCTTCAATCTCACCCGCATACATAGGCGATCGGTCTAACCCCGCACGTATAATGTCATGTGTTTTTGCATTGGTTCTGGTTATATAACAAGGAATTTGCTTAGGGTGCTGTGCTGGCGTCCCCATAAAAGAAAAGACAGGCACTGGCGCATCACCATGCTGCGTTTCTAATATAGAAAAATTAATTGTTCGACCATCTATACGCGGCGGTGTTCCTGTTTTTAATCGATCAACTTTAAACGGCAATTCTCTTAAGCGCTCCGCTAAAGCCATCGATGCAGAGTCACCCGCTCGGCCACCGGTATAATTTTCCAGTCCAATATGAATTCGGCCACCTAAAAATGTACCTGCTGTTAAAACCACCGTTTTCGATTTAAACTGCAAGCCCATTTGCGTTTTCACACCAACAACTACGCCATTTTCAACGACTAAATCTGCAACCATTTGCTGGAAGAGCATTAAATTAGGCTGATTTTCCAGCTTAGCACGTATGAATTCTTTATATAAAATCCTATCGGCCTGCCCTCTTGTTGCGCGCACCGCCGGACCTTTGCTGGCATTCAAAATTCGAAAATGAATTCCCGCATGATCAATCGCCTTAGCCATAATACCGCCCAAAGCATCAACTTCTTTAACCAAATGTCCTTTGCCAATACCACCTACCGCAGGATTGCAACTCATCTGACCTAAGGTATCAATACTTTGCGTCAGTAATAATGTTTGCGCCCCTGTTCTTGCAGCTGCTAGCGCAGCTTCAGTTCCAGCATGACCACCACCAATCACGATAACATCAAATTCTTTTGTATATTTCACAGGCTTATCTTAAAATTAACGAATATTATTTTTAACACTTTATTTATTGGAGTCATATTTATCCTCTCACCCTAGGAGTCAATCATGAAAAAAAGCAAGAGAAAGCAAATTAGCTCACCGACTATTTTAAATAGCGTCGCTAAATATGCACACTATTTTAATAAATCTATCACATTCAAAGACAAAACAAAGTACCAACGCAAATCAAAACACCGACACTCAAGTCTTTCTTTATGTACTGCGAGCAGTACATAAAGAAAGACTTGAATCTAGACCCTCCTTAGGCACTTAAATATTGTACAAGGTTTTAGCATGACTAATCATCGCATTATTGAGCAACTCAATAAATTAATAGAAATAAGCATTGCCCTGTCAAAAGAACAGCCTCAAGAAGAGCTACTAGAAATGATTCTACGTGGCGCGAAGTCTATGACTAACGCTGACGGAGGAACACTATACCTTATCAATGATGATGCCATTGAAATGAGTATTATTCACTCCACCTCGCTCAACATTCATTTAGGTGGCACGTCAGGCACACCGATAAATCTACCCCACATTCCGATCTACCTAGAAGATGGCTTGCCTAATTATAAAAATGTCGTCAGTTACGCTTACCATCACAATCAAGCAGTTAATATCCCTGATGCATACAACAATACGCTATTTGATTTTTCTGGCGCACAAGAATTTGATAAGTTCAATAAATATCATTCAAAATCATTTCTAGCCATTCCCTTAAAAAATCATGAAAACGACACGATCGGCATTTTACAATTAATTAATGCACTTGACCCAAAGTCACAGGATATTATAGAGTTTGATTCAATTTCTATGCACTTTACAGAAGCCCTAGCTTCTCAAGCAGCAATGGTTTTAACCAAGCAACGCCTTATTAAAGGTCTTGAGGAAATGTTTGATTCGCTTATCGAACTTATCGCAACGGCAATTGATGATAAGTCACCTTACACCGGCGGGCATTGCCGTAGAGTACCTGAATTAACATCACTCATCGCCGAGGCCGCACATAATTCCCAGTCTGAGTACTTAAAAGATTTTAACTTAACTGATGCAGATCGCTACCAACTAAAAGTAGCAGGGTGGCTACACGATTGCGGGAAGCTAACGACACCTGAATATGTCGTTGATAAAGCCACCAAGCTAGAAACCATTTATGATCGCTTAGAAACCATTGAAACACGCTTTGAAGTCCTTAAGCGTGATGCAGAAATTGAGCTACTCAAACAAAAGGTTGACGCACTACAATCCAACTCCCCTGTTAACACACAAACCTACGATGCAACCCTAAAAAACCTTGATAAAGACCTTGCCTTCATTCAAAGCTGTAATACAGGCAGTGAATTTATGCCGCCCGAAGCACAAGAGCGCATTATTAAAATAGCCCAAAAAACATGGCTAAAAGCAGACAAAGAACAAGCAGCCCTCTCAGCTGATGAGGTATTAAACCTTAATATCTCACGTGGTACACTGACCGAACCAGAAAGAAATACTATTCAGCAACATATTGCCTCTACCATTTCCATGCTGGATAAAATTAACTTCCCAAAACATTTACAAAAGGTTCCCGAATACGCAGGCGCTCATCATGAGCGAATGGATGGCACTGGCTACCCCAATAAGCTAACACGCGAACAAATGTCCATTCCAGCACGCGCCATGGCTATTGCAGATATATTTGAAGCACTAACCGCCGCAGATAGACCCTATAAAGAAGCCAAAAAATTATCCGAAGCCTTATTCATTTTAGGAAAAATGAAACAAGAAAATCATATCGACCCTGATATTTATGATGCCTTTATCCAAGAAAAAGTCTATTTAAGCTATGCAAAAAAATTCCTAAATGACTATCAGATAGATATTGACTAATAAATAGAAACTTTCCCAAAGACTATTAATTTAAGCGGCTAACAGTTAATCACTTAAATTTTAGGCAAAAAAAAGCCCAAGATTAACTTGGGCTTTTTTGTTTCTGACTAAACTCTATTATAAAGAGATAGTGCTAGAAACTTTTTGCTTGCTACCATCTGGATCATCCATACATCCAGTTAATCCGATTAACATTGCAGATACAGCTAATATTGATAATACTTTTTTCATGAGATTCTCCTAAAAGATTTATTATTAATTATTATTATTGTCGTACTAATCAAAAGCACGGGTAATTTATATCATGCGATTAGTTTTGATGCAACACCAATTGATATTCGCTCGACTCAAAATCCTAGCAAGCCATTATATTTAAAAGGATTTAAGATTAATCTCAACCCGCCCTTCTTGCCAAATAGCCGCACCAATGTTTTGCCATTTTCCCGATAAATTATCCTGACGCAAGCTCTTTTTCCACTCAACTGGGGACACTATTTTTTTATGCTTAATAATAAAAGTAGCATCATTCAAATCTAACCCGACCTTTTTTCCCCAAAAAGCGGTTACTTTCATAATAAACTTATTAAGTCGATCAGAATTAATATTAGGGGTAACCGCAATATTTGCCCACATTGAATGCACTCGCCCCCAATTAGGAGCTAACATACGCCCTTGCTCATTTACAAAAGGTAACCACTGCTCATTACCCGCCTTGTCTATATAAGTAATTGCCAAGATATCTTCGTAGCCTTCAAAGTGATCATGAAGATACAAAGCATGTGGGGTAATTCCTATAAATGTTGTCGATAACATTAAAACAGAATTACTCAATGATCGTAGCTGATTCGCAATAGGCGATTCCACTTCAGACAAATCATAAAGTCGATACATTAAACCGTAATGAATACTGCTATTTAACTGCAACACCACCAATAACATAAAAATCTTCGCTAACTTAAAGCGAAATTGCTTTGGCTTTTTCTCTGCATATTGCTCAAATACTTTAGAGTACAAATCAAGTGGATAAGATTTTTTCACTACTTCTGGCAGACAAGCATCATTACAAACAACTCGCTCGCGCCCTTCAGCAATACGCCGATAAACCCGCTTGGCCATTTGATAAATACCTGGGAAACGCAAAACCCAACCAACAATAGCCAAATAACGCATTTTCACAAAAATCTGACTATAAGTATCAACCCCTTGATAAACCGCACCTTGCGTGTCTACTGCATATAAATCAGACAATAATGCCTGCTGATCATAAGCTGATAATTTCGGCTCTTCCGCGGCATAAGTCTGCAAATCCTTAAACACAACACTGCGGAAAACATCAAAATGATGAATAACGATGGCGGTACGATTACATAAAGGACAATCTCCATCATAAAACACCGTTAACAACGGAGAATCATAAACCAATCGATCCCGAAGCCCCTGCCACCAAGAGAAAGGCACCATCAATACATAAATTGACAACATACCCAAGCCAAATGGATAAATATTAAATGTAATGGTTATGCCTGTATGCAAGCCTGCGCCCACCAATAAAAATAGAGGGCGAAAATTTCGGCGATAAAATAAAAAAATAAAACTAAATTGAAAAACAAAAATAATGTAACCGATACTTTTTTGCACCCACTCTATATTCAACAGCCAAGATAAATCTAAGGCTGAAATATAATAGGGCATTGAAGAAGGTAGCCACCCGCCCAAACCATTTCGCCAATGCTCGGCAAATAACTTATGTATCGCCGAATCAAAGTAAAGAAAGCCTAAACAAATCAATACCGGCATCATTAGTACCAGTACACTTACTTCTTTAGGGAGACTAGGCCGGTCCCTATACTTAAACTGTAATTTATATAATAGATTGTCTAGTGATAGCCCCCTACTCAGCGGCATAAACATCATAAATAAGCCCACACCAATCATAAATAGATCAAAGCCGCCATCAAAATCACGCTGCATTGGCGTAAAATTAACAAAGACAATCCAAAAAATATAATTCGCGATAATCGCTATATGACTCTTATAGCCCACCAGCAAACAAGTTGCCACCAGCGCCCACAGCGTTAAAAATAATGGAATCATAGGAAATTCCACATCTATATAAGGGATAGGGTCAAAAATGAGATGACTAAAATACAACAAAAACAGAATTTCTTGCAAAGCAACAAGCGCATATAAAATACGCAATAAGCCAACAATAAAAGCAGGAGCACTACGCTGATGATAGCGCGCAAAAAGGAGAGATAAAGAGCTTAGCATTTCAGACTCACACTAGGGGTTCAAAAAATGCTACAAATTATAATGGAATAAGACAAATGAAGAACAATTAATACCTCGCTAAAATTATACCGAGGAATTTATTAACAGAAACTTTCTTATAGGCATAAAAAAAGCCCGTTAGCTAAAATAGCTACGAGCTTCTTCTTAAGTAGTCGATAAAAAATCGATACTTAGTCTTCTTCAGGCTCAGCAAAAACCCATTTTACGAAGAAGTAACCAGCAGCAACAACGATTGCTGCAACAACCATACCTTCTGGCTCTTTTAACATTTCTGTAACATCTAAGATTGCACCCATGAGTGTTCCTACCTTGTATAATTTATTATAATTAAATATCAGCAAATAAAAGCTAATAAATGAACCTCTTATGATACTAGATGAACATTTTAAGTCAAGACTTTGTTAAGAACAAAATACACTTTTACACCTCAATTTAACCTCCCCCCCCTTCTAAATCATACCTTTGCCTTTTACCTCAAGTTTTACCAGCAAACAGCATAACCGCCTAACCAATCAATTTAACCTGCTCATAAATTGCCATAAGGAAGCCTTGCTGTTTATAATAGAAGTTCCTTTGAATGAGTTTATGCCTAATAAGCATCCTCTCTATTAAAGTAAAAAGAATGACACTTGTCATACCAACGCCAATAAATATAAAAATAGCGTTCTATGACGGCATGTTCATATTCATAAAAAATAATTTAGGGGGAATGACAATGGTTATTGGCGGCTTACTTGCAATTTTTATCGCAATTTGGGTTTTTAGAACAGCAGTTCAAGAAAAAACTGGCAACACATTACTTTGGGTAGCAGGTAGCTTTATTACCTTTCTAGGCACTCAAGTAGCAATGATTTATTTTAACGTCATGATTATTGAGTTTTTTGACGGTGACGTTAGCGCTACTTACGACTCTGCAGGCGGCCTTAATGCTCGTGATAACAGCGACACTGCTGGTCTACAATCAGGAACAGGCGGAACATTCATCGGCATCCTATTTGAACTACTTCCTTATATAGTTCCTTTCGTTGTTGTAGCGGTAATAAGACAAGTACTTATGCTAAAACAAGCTTTCAACATTAAAACCTTATTTAATGGCACAAAAGCAGTTTTATTAGGTATTAAAGACAGCTTTAAAACAGCTGACTAATAAATCCACCTAATAAATAAAGAAGACCCAGATACTCTCTGGGTTTTTTTTTGCCTGCTTTTTAGCTATCACGAGCCTGCTTAATACAATAGACTATTTAAAGAATAAACGAGATAATTGTAAGCAGTGTTAAAATAAAAAGCACAACAGCAATAGCACCAACAATAAGATAAGAAGACAAAGATCCTTCAGCAAAATCTCGCTCTCGGTTCTTATTAGTTTGCACGCCTATTGCCGCCGCTAAAACGCTTTTAATCACTTGTTTAAGAGCAGGTTTTGACATCACTAAATCCTAATAAATTTAAATTGTTTAGCTTTCAAGTAAAGCATTATTCACATTTATTCGCAATTCTATTTGCGACGACGCTTGGTACCTCTTATGAACAAAAAAGACTTTTTATTGCAACAACTCTCGCAACGCATCTTATTTTTAGATGGGGCAATGGGAACGATGATTCAAGGTTACCATTTAGAAGAGCAAGATTACCGTGGAGAGCGATTTAAAAATTGGGAATCTGATTTAAAGGGAAATAATGATCTACTATCATTAACTCAGCCCGATATTATTAAAGCAATTCATAAAGCTTACTTAGACGTCGGTTGCGACATCATTGAAACAAACACATTCAATGCCACTACGATAGCCATGGCTGACTACAACATGGAATCGCTAGCGTATGAAATAAATTTTGCATCTGCAAAAATTGCAAAACAAGCGGCAGAAGAAGCCACGCAACAAACCCCTGAAAAACCACGTTTTGTTGCCGGCACTTTAGGTCCAACTAACAGAACCGCATCAATTTCACCCGATGTAAATGCACCCGCTTTTCGTAACACTAACTTTGATGAATTAGTCACCGCCTACACCGAAGCCGTCAGCGGTTTAGTTGATGGTGGCACTGATATTTTATTAATCGAAACCGTGTTTGATACACTCAATGCAAAAGCCGCTATTTTTGCTATCGATCAATACTTCCAAGAGCATAATATCGAGCTGCCGGTGATGATTTCAGGCACCATTACAGATGCATCAGGCCGTACACTGTCAGGGCAAACTGCACTTGCATTCTGGAATTCACTCAGTCATATCAAGCCTATTTCCATCGGCTTTAACTGTGCCCTTGGCGCACAAGAAATGCGCCAATATATAGAGGAACTATCTACTCATGTCGACACCCATATTTCAGCGCATCCTAATGCGGGGCTACCTAATGAATTTGGAGAATACGACGAAACACCAGAAGAAATGGGCGCTGAAATTGCAGACTGGGCTAAAAACGGTTATTTAAATATTATCGGCGGCTGTTGTGGTACATCCCCTGAATACATTAAAGCGATCATTGACGCTGTCAGCCCTTACGCCGCTAGAAAAATTCCAGAAATAACACCAAGCTGTCAATTAGCGGGTTTAGAACCTTTCAAAATCACCGCCGAGTCACTCTTTGTTAATGTTGGTGAACGCACTAATGTAACAGGCTCCGCTCGATTTAAACGTCTGATTGTTGAAGAGGAATACGACACAGCCTTAGATGTTGCTCGCGAACAAGTAATTAATGGCGCGCAAATCATCGATATTAATATGGATGAAGGCATGCTGGAATCCAAAGAAGCGATGGTGCATTTTTTAAACCTAATTGCTTCTGAGCCAGATATCTCTCGAGTCCCCATTATGATCGATTCATCGAAATGGGATATTATCGAAGCCGGCTTAAAATGCATACAAGGCAAAGGCATTGTTAACTCCATCTCCATGAAAGAAGGCGAAACCGCATTCATTCAGCATGCACATCTTGTACGCCGCTATGGTGCTGCGGTTATTGTGATGGCTTTTGATGAAGACGGCCAAGCCGATACCTTTGCGCGCAAAGTAGAAATTTGCCAACGTGCTTATAAAATCTTAGTCGAACAAGTTAATTTCCCGCCACAAGATATTATCTTCGACCCCAATATCTTTGCCGTTGCCACCGGCATAGAAGAGCACAACAACTACGCCGTTGATTTCATCCAAGCTACAGCAGAAATCAAGCGCACGTGCCCACACGCCATGATTTCTGGCGGGGTTTCCAATGTATCCTTCTCATTCCGTGGAAATAACTTAGTTCGTGAAGCGATTCATGCTGTTTTTCTCTATCATGCCGTACAAGCAGGCATGGATATGGGGATTGTCAACGCAGGCCAACTCGCTATTTATGCCGATATTCCTGACGAATTACGCAATGCGGTTGAAGATGTTGTTTTAAATAAAAATGCAGAAGGCACGGACCGTCTATTAGAAGTGGCTGAAAAATATCGTGGCGATGCCGTGGTAAATAAAAAAACCGACTTAGAGTGGCGCTCATTACCGGTTAATAAACGATTAGAACACGCCTTAGTCAAAGGCATTACTGATTACATTGAAGAAGATTCTGAAGAAGCGCGCTTACAAGCAACTAGAACTCTAGATGTTATTGAAGGCCCTTTAATGGACGGCATGAATGTTGTCGGCGATTTATTTGGTGCTGGTAAAATGTTTTTACCGCAGGTTGTAAAATCAGCCCGCGTGATGAAAAAGTCAGTCGCTTACCTCATGCCGTTTATGGAAGCTGAAAAAGATGGCAACATTCAAAGTAACGGCACCATTCTCATGGCGACCGTTAAAGGCGATGTGCATGACATTGGAAAAAATATTGTTGGCGTAGTTTTACAATGTAATAACTACGAAATTATCGATATCGGCGTCATGGTACCTACCCCGCAAATTCTGCAAGTTGCCAAAGAAAAAAATGTCGACATTATCGGCTTGAGCGGACTCATCACGCCCTCATTAGAAGAAATGGTGCACGTTGCTAAAGAAATGCAACGTCAAAACTTCACCATTCCCTTAATGATTGGTGGCGCAACCACATCGCGCGCGCATACCGCCGTTAAAATTGACGAAAACTATGATGGCCCAACCATCTATGTGCCAGATGCATCGCGTGCTGTTGGTGTTGCTAGTCAACTACTTAGCAAAGATAGAAAGGCCGCTTATATTGCTGAAATCAGCGATGAGTATGAAGTCGTTCGCGAGCGCCATAAAGGACGCAAAGCAAAAACTAAACAACATAACTTAGAAGCGGCACGTGCCAATCGATTTATATCAGACTCGCACGCGCCTATTAGCCCTAAAAAGCTAGGCATTGAAGTACTCGATCGCTTCCCCCTAGAAACGTTAGTTTGGTATATCGACTGGACTCCTTTCTTCCAAACATGGGAATTAGCAGGGAAATATCCGGCTATTTTAGATGACGAATTAGTCGGTAAACATGCTCGTGAGTTGTTTGAAGACGCCCAAGTTATGCTGAAAAAAATCATTTCTGAGCAATGGCTAGAAGCAAAAGCCGTAATCGGTTTTTTCCCTGCCAATAGTCAAGGTGATGATATTGTTTTATATACCGACGAAACACGCAGTGAGCGCTTAGATATTTTGCATCATTTGCGCCAGCAAAACATCAAAGCACCAGGGCGCCCTAATTACTGCCTCTCTGACTTTGTTGCCCCAGAAGAAAGTGGCACAAAAGATTATATTGGTGGTTTTGCGGTCACTACCGGTATCGGCATAGAGAAAAAACTCGCTGAATTTGAAGCTGATCATGATGATTACAACTCTATTATGCTTAAAGCCTTAGCTGATCGCTTAGCCGAGGCATTTGCCGAATATTTACACCAAGATGTGCGCAAGAACCATTGGGGCTATGCCGGTGATGAAGATCTAGATAACCAAGATTTAATTAAAGAAGATTATGCTGGTATTCGTCCTGCACCAGGTTATCCAGCCTGCCCAGATCACACGGAAAAAGCCAAGTTATTTGAGCTACTCAACGTCACTGCCCATACCACTATTGAGCTAACCGAAAGTTACGCAATGACACCGACCGCAGCGGTCAGTGGTTGGTACTTCTCTCATCCTGAGGCACAATATTTTAATGTCGGAAAAATCACCAACGAACAAGTTGAAGATTACGCTAAACGCAAAAGCTTATCTACCGAAGAAATGGAACGCTGGTTAGCAGCCCATATGCATTAAATTAAAGTTTTTCCTGTAATCCTTAGCTCTAATATTAGAGCTAAGGATTACAGCCAATATTCACTAGCCCTTTATTTTTGTATCCTGCATTAGTTTATCTAAAGACAAGCCACAACTCGGCGCAAAAACCCGCATAAAATAAGCAACCTCATCTTGTTCCACCTGCAAAAGCTCCTCACTAATTCGCTTTGCCGCCGTTTCAAATTCCTGATTTCCTGCCTTCAATTCTGCTTGGCACTTTAAATACGCAGAAATTCTATCTGCCGCTTTAATGATCTGCCTGTCAACTTCGGGTTGCTGCTGCTCATTAATCAAAGGCGCATAATCCTGCTGCAACTCTTCGGGCAAAATACTTAATAGTTCCTCTCGTGTTTGCTGTTCAATTGTTTTATAAGCCGATTGAATTGCTGGCGAGTGATATTTTATAGGTGTCGGTAAATCTCCTGTAATAACTTCAGTTACATCATGATACAAAGCCGCTACTGCAATCGCATTGGCATCAACCGCCCCCCCATATTTTCTATTTTTAATTAAAGCCAGTGCATGCGCTATGGTCGCAACCTCCCAAGAATGCTCCATCACATTTTCTTCATACGCATTACGCTTTAGTCCCCAGCGCTTTATCCAGCGTAAACGCGTCAAAAAGGCATAAAAATTACTTTTTTTCATCCTGCTTTCTCAGTCAATTAGTGCAAATGGAATGGTGATAGCTTATATCTAGCAGCATAATTTAATCAAAATTTCTTTAAATTAACCTCGTTGTTGTTTTTTTGCAACAACTGCCGAATATGAAAACAACATTTCACATAAAAGCATAATAATAAATTTATAAAAAAATAAAACAGCTTATAAATCAATAAATTATAAACTTACTGTGATGAATTACTCAAAAATAAGCACACTAAGTAGTTGAAAAGCATCTCCCCTAACTCTATACTTTAAACATGAAAAATTTAATGATTGTTGTTTTTTTACTACTATTCACTCAAGGCGCAGTTGCACGCACTATGGCTGAACGTGTGTCAAAAATCGAAGCTTCTTGGGCGAATACTTCAGAAACTAAGCCTACAACTGAACGTGAAAGTGCATTTTTATCTTTGGTTAATGATATTTCAGATGTCGTCATCGCGTTTCCTGACCAAGCTGAACCTTTGATTATAAAATCAACTATTTTATTAACCATGGCAAAAGATGCATCTAGCTTTGTTGCATTAGGCTTAGTTAATCAAGCAAAAACCTTATTAGATAAAGCGATACAAATTGACCCTGAAGCACGTGAAGGATCGGCTCTCGTGACAATGGGGGTTATCTACCACAAGACACCTGGCTGGCCGATTGCTTTTGGCGATGACAAAGAAGCTAAAAACTATTTATTACGCGCACTTAAAGTTAACCCTAATGGCGTATCTAGTAACTATTACTACGCAGCATTCTTATTAGAACAAGGCAATAAAGAGCAAGCAGCAAGTCACCTAACAAAAGCAGTGAATGCAAAGCTTGACCCTAACAGCCCTTCTTTTAAAATTAAACAAGAGCAACAAAACCAAGCTAAATTAGCTCTCGCAGACTTATCATAAGCTGTATTTAAAGCGATACAAATCGAATAACACACCTGCCTAGGCGTCATTACTCTGTTATAATCTGCTTATATTGTAGAAGGGAATTATTGAGCACCTAAATCTTCAGCCCCCTGTTTAGATCTTTTATATAAAACAGGCATAAAGGTCGCACAATAGGTATTTATATCGGAGATATTTTTGTTTTTTATTTATTGGCCTATCTTTTTAAAACTTATCTCGCGCATGTTTAGCAAGCGCTACTTCCGGCCTAAGTTTATATTTTTTGTTGGCTGCATTATTATCCCTGCCATCTTAACCTTTCGCTTAATCGTCGGCCTGTTTCAAATACTAGACTACCTTCTTTTCCCTGGCTTCTGCCGCCAGGAAGTCAAGCAACCGCTGTTTATTCTAAGTAACCCGCGCAGTGGCTCTACTTTTCTACACCGCATGTTAGAAAAAGATCAGCAATTCACCTACCTTAGCCTTTGGCAGTCACTGTTTAACTCCATCACACTGTATAAATTAGTTGCGCTACTCTCTAAAGCAGATAAGTACTTAGGTAAGCCGCTAACGAAATTAATAGCAAAAATAGATAATTATTTCTTTAAAGGCTGGGATGGTCTGCATAAAGCAGGTTTACGCTACTCAGAAGAAGATGAGTTCTTATTTGTTAGTAGTTTTTTAGCGCCGGGGCTTGTGCTTTTCTTTCCTTATATTCACGAAATCCCTGAGCTTTTTTGTATTGATAATTTGCCTGTCAAAGCACGTAAGAAAATTGCTGATAATTTTCGCTTATCGGTGCAACGTCACGTTTATGCAACAGGTAACAAAACCTTTCTTGCCAAAAATGCCGTCGCGGGTGGCCGACTAGGCATTTACCATGAAGCATTTCCTGATATGCGCGCCATTTACATTCACAGTGATATACTTAAATCAGTTGCATCCTCCTTGAGTGTTTTTTCTAAACCTTGGTCATTTCACTCGCCTGAGAGCTTTCAAAGAAAATATGAAAGCTTAAGTGTTGTAGAAATGATACGCAGTAATTACCAAGGTATTTTGAATTATCAATCGCAGTTTGATGCCAATAACATTTTTGATATTGAATACACCGATTTAGTCAATAACCCTGAAGTTACTGTAAAATCAATTTACACACACTTTCAACTAACATTAAACCCACATTACGAATCTTTACTCAAAAAAGACTGTATTGCGGCTAAATCCTATAAAAGTAGCCATACTTACTCCATCGAAGATTATGGCTTTACTAATGATGAAATTACAGCCTACCTGCAAGGGAATATCAGCACCGAAACCCTTATAGCCAAGCACTAAAATAAAGCAGGCCTATACGGCGCCTTTAAATTTACCCACCTAATCACACCCAATTTTAGTTGAGAAACTTTTGTAAAAATACTATGCCTTACACTTCCGCAATATTATTAGAAAAAGCTCTACATTGGTGGAGCCAAAAAATCCTTCGATTTTCATGGCTAGTTATTTTATTATTCGTCGCAATAAGCGCCTTTAGCGCGTATTACACAAAGAATAACCTAGGCGTAAATACCGACACTTCAACACTATTATCACAAGACCTACCCTTTCAACAAAACCGTATCCGCTGGGAGCAGGCCTTCCCTCAAGATGCAGATACTGTTTTATTGGTTGTCGAATCACCGACAGCTGAGCAAACCAGTATTGCCGCCAATTTATTAGCGCAACAACTGAGCGCTAGTCAGCATTTCTTCGAGCATGTTTATATCCCTGATGATAATGACTTTCTAAAGCAGCAAGGCTTACTCTATCTTAAGACCGATCAGCTTTATGATTTATCAAGCAAACTATCTGACGCCCAACCTTTTATAGGCCATTTAGCGCAAAATTATCACCTCCATGGTTTATTGGAAATTTTAGGCACTGCTCTAGATAAGTCTGAACAAGACCTGCCTATGGATCTAAACCCACTACTAACAGAAATAGATCACGCCATTCTTGCGGTGCAATCTGAGCAAGCGCATTTTTTATCATGGCAAAAACTACTGAATGTTAACCAATCTAGCGATAGAAATACCTTACGCAGTATTGTTAGCGCAAAACCTATTTCTGATTTCAGCAGCTTACAACCCGCTAGGCCATCTTTAGATTTTGCACGCGAAGTCATCAAAAAAATTCAATTACAAGACCCTCAAGTGAGTATTCGCATGACCGGTAAAATTGCATTAGGCGAAGATGAAATGCGGGTTCTGGCTGAAGATACTGTAATTTCAGGAGCTTTCGCACTAGCACTGGTTATTCTTGTGTTATTTATAGCCTTGCGCTCTGTTAAGATCGTGTTATGCACGTTACTGGTATTAATTATCGGCTTAATTTTAACTGCAGGTTTTGCAACTATTGCCGTTGGCCACTTGAATGTTCTATCGGTTGCCTTTGCGATTCTTTACATCGGTTTAGGTGTTGATTTCGCCATTCATATTTGTCTCTGCTTCCGCGAATGCTGGGAAGATAGAATGACCAGCGAAGAAGCCATTCAAAAAAGTGTGCGAATTTTAGGTGCATCGCTATTTTTATGCGCCTTAACCACCTCTATTGGATTTTTTGCTTTTATCCCAACCGATTATGAAGGCGTTTCTGAGTTAGGCCTAATCTCCGGTGGCGGTATGTTTGTGGGCTTAATCACTTCATTAACTTTATTGCCAGCCTTACTGAAAGTTTTTTCTATCAAGCAAGTACCACAGCGCCAATCTAGCAATTTACCTTGCAGCCTTTGTAGCTTCCCGTTTAAATACGCCAAGCCTATTCGTTACTGCTCTATTTTATTAGCCATTGCAGCGACCTTCTCACTTAACTATGTTTATCTGGATTCAAACCCAGTTAATTTAAGAGATCAAAATAGCGAATCTGTGCTCGCTTTTAAAGATTTATTACAATCAAAATATAGGTCCCCCTTTGTCTTAATTGGCTTAAGCGACTCCTTAGAAAATGCGGATAGCTTAGCAGCTCAAGTCAAGCAACTGCCCAGCGTCAATAAAGCGATTACATTAAACAGCTTTGTTGCGGGAAATCAGCAGGAAAAACTAGAGATCATCGAAGACTTAGATATGATTCTTGGCCCCGATTTAAGTAATTTCAACCGCCCTTTAGACAAAGCAGATTCACGCCAAGGTCTGGTCGATCTACAAACTAAATTAAGCCAAGCACTCACTCACCCTGCCGGCAATACTTCCCCTGAACTGTTACAAAAATTACACCAAGATATTGCAGAATTTATTCGCTTTGCTGATGCCACTAGTGATCCAGAAACAAATTACGCGCAACTGGAAAGCAGCCTATTAAAGCTATTACCTTTTACTATGCAGCAACTCAGCACTAGCTTGTTGGCATACGAATTTGCTTTAAGTGATATTCCTAATTCAATTAACGCTAATTGGAAAAGCCAGTCAGGTATCTACAAAGTAATTATTGATCCTAAAAAAGATTTAAATATTAGCGAAAATTTAACTGAATTTGCTACCCAAGTGCAAACTATCGATGATTCCGTCACCGGCCTGCCTGTTTCTGATTTAGCCGCCGGTGCGGTTATCTCTAAAGTATTTGTACAAGCCTTTTCTACCGCATTTTTCATTATCTTTATGGTTTTATTAGTCTTACTCAGAAGTCTACGTAACGCCCTATTAGTCATATGGCCTTTACTGCTCGCTGGCTTATTAACCGCAGCCGTGAATGTATTACTCAACAATCCGTTTAATTTTGCTAATATTATTGCACTGCCTCTACTAATGGGTATGGGCGTTGATAGTGGCATCCACATTATGCACCGCTTACAGTCAGGCTTAGGCAATGATGAAGATTTATTAAAAACCAGCACTGCGCGCGGTGTCTTTTTTAGCTCACTGACCACCTTGCTTAGCTTTACCAGCTTAGCTTTTACCAATCATCAAGGGATTGCTAGCATGGGCTTATTATTGGCGATAGGCATTTCATTTACCTTAATCTGTACACTGATTGTTTTACCTGCATTTAGTGTAAAAAAAGCGGACTTGTAGAGTATTAACACGTTCTCGCAATGAAACATTACCTACTCCTGTTATTAAGTACGATTTTAGTTAATAACTTCGTACTCACTAAGTTCCTTGGCCTATGCCCTTTTTTAGGTGTATCGAAACGCCTAGAATCAGCAATAGGCATGGGCTTAGCCACAACCTTTGTGCTTACACTTGCCTCTGTTAGTAGCTACTTGCTCTACCATTACCTACTCCTACCTTTAGAACTGGGGTATTTGCGTACTATTAGCTTTATTGTAGTGATTGCAGTCGTCGTGCAATTAACCGAAATTGTCTTACATAAACTCAGCCCTAGCTTGCACCGCGTATTAGGAATCTACCTGCCCTTAATTACCACCAACTGCGCGGTATTGGGCGTTGCTTTATTAAATATTCAAGAGCAACATAATTTATTAGAATCCTTTGTGTTTGGTTTCGCCACAGCCATCGGCTTTAGTTTAGTGCTCATTTTATTTGCCGCCTTACGCGAACGCATCGATGCGAGCGATGTACCACAGCCCTTTCAAGGCGCTTCTATCGGATTGATTACAGCCGGTTTAATGTCGATGGCTTTTATGGGATTTATAGGCTTAGCTTAATGTTAATACTCTGCCTACTGTTTGGCTTTTTAGGTTTATTGCTTGGAGTCGCCGCAAAAAAATTTAAAGTACAAGGCGATCCGCTAGTTGATCAAATTGATGCCTTATTGCCGCAAACACAATGCGGTCAGTGCAACTACATTGGTTGCCGCCCTTACGCAGAAGCCATTGCCAATAATGAAGCCGATATTAACCAATGCCCACCCAATGGTGAGGCCGGTATTATTGCGCTCGCTAATTTATTAGGTAAAGAAGCCAAACCATTAAACAGCGAATTTGGTGAACAAAAAGCCGCCGCCGTCGCATTTATTATCGAGCAAGACTGCATAGGCTGCGTAAAGTGCATTCCGCCTTGCCCCGTTGATGCCATTTTAGGTGCATCCAAACAAATGCATACCGTTATTAGCTCAGAATGCACCGGCTGTGAACTGTGTATTAGTCCCTGCCCTGTTGATTGCATCGTGATGGTTCCGGTAGAAACAACACCTGAACATTGGCATTGGTCGCAGCATGTTTAAATTTTCGTGGCTTACAAAAAAGCAGTCATTTCCAGGGGGGTTAAAATTAGCAGGACACAAACAAGTTACCCAAATTATTGAACCCGCCTTACCCAAAGAACTTATTTACCCTTTATTTTTAGCGGCTGATCGTTACGCAAAACCGTGTGTAAACGTAGGTGACACTGTGCTTAAAGGGCAAATTATCGCGACGGCTGATAGCTTGTTAGCAACGCCTATTCATGCCACAAGTTCAGGCACTATCGTTGCGATTGAAAAACGGCCCATTGCCCACCCGTCCGGCTTAAGTGACAGCTGCATTATTTTGCAAACCGATGAATTAGATGAGGCCTTACCCACAGAGCCTTGCATAGCTTACACAGAACAAAACCGTGATTTTTTACGCCATAAAATTCAGCAATCTGGCATTGTGGGCTTAGGCGGTGCCGCATTCCCTACCGCTAAAAAATTACAGCCTTCTCAAGCGATTCATACGCTTATTATTAATGCCGCAGAGTGCGAGCCGTATATTAGTTGTGATGAAATCCTTATGATTGAATCCGCGCCAGAAATCATTCAAGGCGCACTGATTATTCAATATATTTTGCAAGCAGAGCACTGTATTATCGCCATTGAAGATTCAAAACCAGAAGCCTATAGCGCTTTATTATCAGCCACTGAATCCAATCAACTACAAATCAAACAAGTTCCTAGCATTTACCCAACCGGCGGAGAAAAGCAACTGATTCAGGTTATTAGCGGCGTACAAATACCGGTTAAAAATCTACCCTCTGAATACGGCTATATTTGCCAAAATGTCGCAACCGCTTATGCCGTTTATCAAGCGATTAACTTAGGACTGCCCTTAACTGAGCGCATTATTACCTTAACCGGTGACGGCATTAAACAAAACCAGAATTTACGCGCTAGAATCGGCACACCGGTTAAAGATTTAGTCGCGGCCTGCCAAGGCTATACACCACAAGCCGAACAATTAATTATGGGAGGCCCGATGATGGGCATTGCGCTGGCATCGGATGATATCGCCGTAATTAAAGCCAGTAACTGCCTATTAATTAATCAAGTTAATAAACCTATCAGCCAAGCCTGTATCCGCTGCGGCGATTGCGCGGATGTTTGCCCTTCTGAATTATTACCGCAACAGCTATATTGGTACAGCCATACGCAACAATGGGATAACTGCAGTGACTACCAATTAGCCGACTGCATAGAATGTGGCTGCTGTGATGTTATATGTCCCAGTAAGATTCCTTTAGTTCAAGCGTTTCGGGTTGCTAAAGCTGAAATCCAGCAACAACAAAAACAATCCGCCTCGGCCGCACTGGCTAAAAAACGTTTTGATAACCATCAGCAACGCCTACAAAGAATTGAACAAGAAAAGCTCGTAAAACAAGATAAACGTAAAGCCGCGATTGAAAAAATGAAAGCCGCGGCCGCAAAAAGGAAGCTCAGTTAATGCTATTTCCCACCCAAAGCTCGCCTTTCAGCGCAAGTAACAACAGTGTTCAAGCGATCATGCAGCAAGTTTTATTCGCCTTAATTCCTGCCATCCTGACGCTGTTTTACTTTGTTGGTTACAGTGTTTTAATGCAAATCAGTTTAGCGATCATCACTGCGCTAATCGCTGAAAGCCTCTGTCTATATTTAAGAAAAAAACCGATCTTAAGTACACTCGCTGATTTCAGCGCAGTACTAACCGCTGTTTTAATCGCCATCGCCATCCCTAGCATTGCACCTTGGTGGGTTGTTGTTAATGGCACTCTGTTTGCCATTTTAATTGCCAAACAGGTTTACGGCGGCCTCGGTTATAACCCGTTTAACCCTGCAATGGCTGGATATGTTTTTTTATTGATTTCATTTCCTTTGCCGATGACACTGTGGCAAGATGCCTCAATTTTTCTCTCATTCAGTGATGCGATTAATGTACTCTTTGAAGCAGTCGCAATCGATGGCTTAAGCAGTGCAACCGTTTTAGATTATACAAAAATGCAACTGCGCAGTGGCGAAAGCATCAGCACAATACAGGCATCCTCTATTTTTGGTTTTATTGGCGATAACAATAAAGAATTCGTCAGCCTCGCTTATTTAATCGGCGGACTTTTTTTATACCTGAAAAGAACCATTCGCTGGCACATTCCTTTCGCGGTATTAATGGGCGTTTTTATTCCTGCTAGTATTGCTTACGCCATAGACCCGAATATTTATAGCAGCCCCTGGTTTCACTTAGTCACCGGTGCAACTGTCTGCGCTGCTTTTTTTATCGCCACCGACCCTGTTAGTGCTGCCGCCAGTATTAAAGGCCGACTTATCTATGGTTTTTTAATTGGTTTTTTAATTTTTTGTATTCGTACTTGGGGTGGATACCCTGATGCGGTTGCCTTTGCTGTATTATTGGCCAATATTTCAGCACCCAGTATTGATTCTTACTTACGCCCGAAGACTAAAACACAGTAAAACTATGCTTACAGCCCATCCATTTTCAACCGCACTGCGACTGGCGATATTTTCAACCGTCATCATCGGTCTGGTCAGCTTTGTTTTCACACAGACCAAAAATAAAATTCAAGAAAATGAGCATCAAGCCTTATTACAGAGCTTACAAAGCGTACTCTCAACTAATCGCTACGATAATGAGCTCAGTGAAAATAGCATTCAACTGGACGATATCACCTTCTACCGCGCCTATAAAGCCAACAAACCTTCTGCTGTCATTATAAAATCAACAAGCCATCAAGGTTATAGTGGCGATATTCAATTGTTAACCGCTTTAGATATTAACGGCAGTATTATCGCGGTACGCATCTTAAACCATCAAGAAACCCCCGGGCTAGGCGATAAAATAGAACTTAGAAAATCGAATTGGTTGCTCAACTTCTCGCATAAAACCTTAAAAGACATGCAAAGCTCAACTTGGACCGTTAAACGTGATCAAGGCCACTTTGATCAATTTACAGGTGCGACTATTACCCCCCGCGCCGTAGTGAATGAAATCAGAAAAGTAGGACTATTCTTTCAAAATAATAAAACCCAAATATTCCCAAGCTTAAAATGACTTATACACAAATTATCAGCAACGGCTTATGGAAAAACAACCAAGCGTTTGTTGCACTTTTAGGTTTATGTCCCTTACTGGCTGTCAGTAATACGGTTATTAATGGCTTAGCCTTAGGATTAGCCACGACACTGACCTTAGCCTTATCGAACAGCGCTATTTCTTTAGTGCGCCACACTATTCAGCCGGAAATTCGCTTACCGCTATTTGTACTGATTATTGCAGGTATCGTTACTGTTATTGAGTTATTGATGCATGCGTATTTTTACGAGCTTTATAAAACATTAGGAATCTTTATTCCACTCATTGTCACCAACTGCGCCATCATTGGCCGAGCGGAAGTATTTGCCTCTAAAAATAGCGTATTGCCCAGCTTAATTGATGGCTTAGCGATGGGTTTAGGCTTTAGCTTAGCTCTCTTATTACTCGGTGGCTTACGCGAAATACTCAGCTCAGGTAGCCTATTATCACAAGCAGAGCTGTTATTTGGCGATATGGCTAGTCAGTGGGGAATCACCTTATTGAGTGATTATTCCGGCGTTCTATTGGCCGCCTTACCTGCGGGCTCTTTTATCGGATTAGGTTTACTGATTGCCTTAAAAAACAGCCTAGAAAACTATTTTAAATAATTCAGCCTACACACTACTTGCCCCTTATTTAGCTACCTAGCTTTTTCTTATTTTAGGATTGAAAAAACTGACTTTATTGTGTAGATTAACTAAAAAAGGCGCGAATTTAAAATTAAAAGTCAAAATTACTAAGGATGGTATTTATGCGGAACCTATTCAAATCTTACAACTCAACTCATCATACCTATTTATAAGATACTATTATGTCTACGATTCCCACTTCATGCCAGCTACTTGATGATGATATTTTAGATGAAGTCCCTATTTCAGAGGATGAATATAACCATCTATCAGATCTACAATTAAAGATTTTAGAAATGTCGGCCTCTCATGGAAAAGTAGCTGACGTACTCGCACATTTATGCCAATTAGCCGAAAGCCTTTTACCTAATTCGATTGCATCCATTATGCTTAAAGACTCAAAAACTGGGTTAATGAGCGTACTATGTGCTCCTTCTGTTCCTCAAGTGGGTATCGATGCTTTATCCAACCTAAAACCAGGGCCTGGTGGTGGTTCTTGCGGGAATGCCGTTTTCAGGAATGAAGCGCAGTTTGTTAAAAATACCTTTGAAGACTCAAGGTGGGTAGACCTACGTCAATTAGCTTATGACTTTAACCTCTGCTCTTGCTGGTCTCTACCTGTTCGGAACGATAGCAATGAAGCGATCGGCACTTTTGCACTCTCTTCATTTGAACATCGCTCACCAGCGCCTTTCCATAAAAAATTGCTTGAGACAGCGACGGCAATTGTTCGGGTGGTACTTAAAAACCAAGCGAATGAGGAACGCATTCAGTTATTCTCTGCCGCTATCAACAGAGCCTCTGAAGGGATGATCATTACCGATGCCAATAATCATATTATTGAAATCAATCCCTCATTTGAGATGTGTTATGGGTATACAATTCAAGATGTAATTAACCATAACCCAAGTATACTTTCTTCGGGAAAACACAATAAAGCCTATTATAAACAAATGTGGGCAGAGATTAATTCCGTCAATCATTGGGCGGGAGAAATCACTAATAAACGCGCTGACGGCAGTGAAATAACCCAATGGATGAGCGTTAGTCGAATTTTGGATGTCAATAAGCAAGCACAGCATCACCTTGCTGTTTTTACTGACTTAACTGACATCAAAGCGGCGCAGAAAAAAATTGAAACGATGGCATTTATTGATACCATCACAGGGCTACATAACAAAACCTACCTAGAAAAACTACTACCAACACTATCGCCTGAAGCGACCGTTATTTTACTCAATATTAATAACTTCAGTTATATCAATACCGCTTATAGCTTTGAGATGGGTGATAAATTGCTGATTCAAATTGCCAATACCTTAAAATCAAAATTCGAATCATATGAAGTTTGCCGCCTTAATTCTGATGAGTTTGCTTTTATCATCAATAAAAAAATTGATATACCGCAATATATTAAAGAGATCCAAGCATATTTTTACCAACATACATTTAAAATTGATGCTATTAACTTAAATATATCATTTAATTATGGTGCGGCGTACGGCAAAGAAACACTCTTACAGCGTTGTGCACTAGCCCTAAAGCAAGCCAAAGAATTAGGTAAAAATCGCTATCATATTTTTAATGCTAACGAATACAGTATTGATGAGTCTCATCGTAAAGCCTTTATAGCCGCTAATAATATGCTGCACACAGCCCTAGAGAATGATCAAATCATTCCATTTTTTCAAGGCATTCACGATAATAAAACTAATAGAATCACCAAATTTGAAGTCTTAGCACGTATAAAACAAGGTGGGGAAATTATTACGCCTTATCACTTTATAGAGCCGGCTAAGCTATCCGGTTTACTGCCTGACATTACTCAAATTATGATTGATAAAAGCTTTAAAGTCATGGCCAATAATGATTTTAGTTTCTCTATCAATATTACGGAAGATGATTTAAGCAGGGATTATTTAAATGATTTCATTGCCCTCAAATTAAAAGAATATCAAATACAACCCTCTCGTGTCATTTTAGAAGTACTTGAAGGTGTTAGTTCCAGTGGCAAGAAGAATCATATCAAGCAATTAAACACATTAAAAAACCAAGGACTCTCCTTAGCGATTGATGATTTTGGTGCTGAATATTCAAACTTTGAGCGAATTTTAGATTTAGAAATTGATTTCTTGAAAATTGATGCTAAATACATAAAAAATATAGATACTGACCCTAAAAGCTTCGAAATAGTACGTGCAGTCACTTATTTTGCACAAAATTCAAATATTCCCTGTGTTGCTGAGTTTGTCCACAATGAATCCGTACAAAAAATTGTAAACGACCTAGGTATCGATTTTTCTCAAGGCTATTATTTTTCCGAGCCTGACAGCTTGCCACATACTTAATTAACCTTTATTGAGTGCTTACAACTGTTAAGCCTATACGCTCATTTATTAACTACCTTTCTAAACCTAACATTACCCATAGGCGTCCATAATGACAGAAGATATAAATGAATGGGAAAACCGCTACCAGCTTAATCAAACAGGCTGGGATAGAGGTGAAGCAAGCCTTAACTTACTTTACTGGATAGAAAAAGGACTACTAAAGCCTTGTCGTATACTAATACCCGGCTGTGGTAATGGTCATGAAGTGCTCGCTCTAGCTGAGCATGGTTTTGATGTAGTGGCAATCGACATTGCTCCGACTCCCATTAAGAACCTGCAAACTGCACTCGATAGAAAACAGTTAAATGCTAAATTAATCCAAGCAGATTTTTTTACATGGCAGACAGAAAAGTCATTTGATGCGATTTATGAACAAACCAGTTTATGTGCATTGCCACCTGAAAAATGGCAGGATTATGAACAATGCTTAACTCATTGGTTAAAACCTCAAGGACTGGTATTCGCACAATTCATGCAAACGCAACAAGAAGGCGGCCCTCCCTTTCACTGTGACCTTAGTGCAATGAAAGAATTATTTACAGCAGATAAATGGTCATGGAGTGAGCAACACGAAACAACGGTTACTCATTCTGAAGGCCGTAATGAAAAACTATTTTTACTAAGAAAAACTTAATTTTTCTTTAACTTTATATAGCAAAACTAGGCCAGCGCTTTAATGCACTGCCCAGCTTGATGATTACTGTACTTGATTAATCACCAAAGTCAGTTCCTTCGCCGCTTTCACCGCTACCGATTTTTGTTCTACAAATAAATCGCCTGCCTGTGGTCTCGCGGTACCACTTAAAGAAATACGTGCGACGATATCAACTGAATCAACTGATGCAATGGTTGCTGTTGGCATTGCCGCTTTGCTTTCATCTAACACAATACGCTTCGGTAAATCTTTTACTTGAAAGCGTTCGATAGCTAACGGCATACGTCCACCCATAGCACGCGCAAAAACAAACACAGTATGCTCAGGTTTTACCTTTCCTGCTAATTCAGGAGCCAAACTTAAATTGATAATCACCTCAGCTTTTCCTGCGACTTGTTCCTCTGCTTTAGCCGCTACTGGTGCTACCGCCACCATACCCGATTTTAAACGCGCATCTGCAATCGCGGGCTGAATAAAACGCTCTGTTTGAGCTTGTCCGGCTTGTACTTTTGCCTGTTCCCAAAGCGTAATGGCTTGCGTATAATCCGCCTGCGTATAAGCTTGAATACCTTTCAGAATTAATGCGGTGCTTTCTTGCGCATCAGCAGCTAAAGCTTGCTCTATGGCAAGATTCACGTCAGCAGTAAACTTTTCGCCTTGTGCTTGGAATAAAGCCTGCGCATAAGAGCCTTTTACACGCGCATAATCTGCATGTTGCTCACCTAAACTTTTAGCTAAGCGGTCGTACACTTCCACTACTTTATTATATTTCCCTACTGCCATATAGCTATTAGCTAACAAGATAGCTTTCTCAAAATCAGCGGGATTTTCAGCTAATTTCTGTTCTAACATTTTGATAGCTTTGGCAAAGTCAGGAGCCTCATTTTTTCCATTAGCCGTTTGCTGGCTATTTTCACTTTGTGTTTTTAAGGCTAAATAATCGGAATAATCATCACTAGCGCCTAAATGTAAATACACTGCAAGACTGGCGACAACCAAAACAATCGCAGCGGTAAATACGCTTAATGCTTGGGTAACGCTCACAGGCATTACTTTATAGTTCATTTTATTTTTTCCTTCCACATCTTGTAATAAGGTTTTTTCTAATTCTGCTTTTAAAGCAAGGTATGAAGCCTCATCTAAGGTTCCTTGTACTTTTTCAGCGTCTAATTCAGCGAGGCGTTCACGGAAAATATCCACATTATCTTGCTGAATATCAGAGCTTGTTTGTTCTGTTTGTTTATTCGCTCTTAATAAAGGCAGTAATAAAAATAATAAGGCAAGTAGGCTTAATACCGCAATCCACATCCATAAACTACTCATTATTTTTTACCCTTATTTAATACTTGTTTTAAACGTTTTTGTTGTTGTGTATCTAGTTCGACTTCTGCCGAGTCTATCTTGCTATTTTTACTGCGACTACGTACTAAGAAGAGCACCACGAATAAGCCTACAATTAACAATGCAAAAGGGCCTAGCCATAAAATGGAATTTTGCAGACTAAAGCGGGGTTCGTATAAAACAAACTCGCCATAGCGTGCAACCATGAAATCCACAATGTCAGAATCTGACTGATCAGCATCGAGCATTTCATAAACTTTTTGACGTAAATCTTGCGCAATCTCAGAGTTTGAATCTGCTAGGTTTTGGTTTTGGCATTTAGGGCAGCGCAAATCAGCAGTTAACTCATGAAAGCGTGCTTGTTTATCCGCATCTTTAAATTCATAAGTATCAATGGCAGCATGTACTGAATTAAAGGACAGAACAGCCATAATCATTAATAATTTCAACATACTATAACTTCTCCCAGCTTTTTATTATTGCCTGTAACTCTTGCCATGTTTGCTCAGTAACAACACCGACATGACGATGGCGAATAATACCTTGTGCATCTAATAAATAAGTCTCGGGAGCGCCATACACACCTAAATCCAAACCTAACATGCCAGATTCATCATAAATATTAAACTGGTACGGATTACCTAACTGAGTTAACCATTTAGTTGCCGCAGTACGATCATCTTTATAATTTAAACCAATAATCGCAATTTTATTTTCTTGTGCGATACGTAATAGCTGCTCATGCTCTTGACGACATGATGGGCACCACGTTGCCCAAACATTGATCAACACAGGCTTGCCGACTATATCTGCAGTGGTTAATTTACGCTCAGGGCTTAATAACGCTTCAACTTTAAAGGCAGGAAAGGGCTTATCAATCAAAGCCGATGGTAGCTCGCGAGGATCAATACTCAAGCCTTTCCATAAAAATAAAATCAATATGCTAAATAACGCGAGTGGGATAAATAATAATAACCTAGGCATTTGCCACTCCTTGTTTTTGAGTGTCATTTTTACGGTAACGCCTATCAAAAACTGTCACTATGCCACCCAATGCCATTAATAACCCACCTAGCCACAACCAACGCACATACGGCTTGTAATGCACACGTACCGCCCATGCGCCATCAGCAAGCGGCTCACCTAAGGCAAGGTATAAATCACGAAATAAACCTGGATCAATCGATGCTTCTGTCATCATAGATTTCTTAACGTTATAGCGGCGTTTTTGAGGGTATAACGTAACCACCGACTCACCGTCTAATGAAATCTCTATCGTGCCTTGGTCAGCAACAAAATTCGCCCCTTTAACGGATTTTGTACCTAAAAATTTGAATTGATAATCCGCCAACTCCATCGTATCTCCCGGAGCCATACGCATATCACGTTCTTCGCTATAAACTGAAACAAGGGTAATCCCAATGGCTGTTACTGCAACACCAATATGCGCCAGCATCATTCCATAATAGCTCGGTGATAATTGTTTTAATTTCTCAGTAATTGAAGTCGTACTACGAAATTTTCCTTTAAATTCACGAAAAACTGTCGTAATAATCCACATACTTAAACTGATACCAATAAATACGCGAACATTAAACCCATCCCCATAAAGGAAAGGGAAAATAAGTCCTGATGCAAGACTAATAATACCCGGAAGCATGAGTTGTTGTTTAACGCTTTCTAACGAGGTATTGCGCCAACGAGCAACAGTTGAAAAGCCCAGTGAAACAACTAACAGCCCCATAATCGGTACGAACAATGCATTAAAATACGGCGGGCCAACTGAAATCTTTCCTGACCCTAAAGCATCAATTAATAAAGGATATAAAGTCCCTAATAAAACCGTTACCGCCATCACCATTAAAAAGACATTATTAATCAGTAATAACATTTCGCGTGAAAACCAACCAAAGCTAGATTCACTTTTTACATTCGGCGCTTTAAATGCATATAAAGTTAAGGAGCCACCAATTGTAAGCACCAATAAAACTAAGATGAAAAAACCACGCTCTGGATCACTCGCAAACGCATGAACCGAAGTTAATACCCCTGAGCGTACTAAGAAGGTGCCTAATAAGCTCAGCGAAAAAGCAAAAATAGCTAATAACAGCGTCCAACTTTTGAATACACCGCGCTTTTCTGTTACTGCTAAAGAATGCATTAATGCGGTACCGACTAACCATGGCATCAATGATGCATTTTCTACTGGATCCCAAAACCACCAGCCGCCCCAGCCTAATTCATAATAAGCCCACCAACTGCCTAATGTGATACCGCCGCCAAGAAAAGCCCATGCCACATTTGTCCAAGGGCGAGACCAGCGTGCCCAAGCGGCATCTAATCGACCCGATAATAAGGCTGCAATGGCAAATGCAAATGCCACTGAAAAACCGACATAGCCCATATAAAGTAACGGCGGATGTACGATTAAGCCAAAATCTTGTAATAATGGATTTAAATCCGCGCCATCTCTAGGGTACCGAGGTAAATAGCGTAGAAAAGGGCTAGATGTCCAAAGTAAAAAAGAAATAAATCCCGTTGCAATAATTCCCATCACCCCTAAAACACGCGCCAGCATATCTAAAGGTAATCCACGGCTAAACAAGCTAACCGCTAAGGTCCAACCGCTTAAAATTAAAGCCCATAATAATAAAGAGCCTTCATGTCCACCCCAAACAGCACTGAGTTTAAACTGCATAGGTAACTGACTATTGGAATGATTCGCTACATATTGCACAGAAAAATCATCCTGGCCAAAAGCATACGCAAGACAGGCAAAACTAATCGCCATAAAGAAAAATTGCGCCTTTGCTAATGGCTTCGCATATTCCATCCATATGGTTTTTAAACTTGCTGCACCATAAAGAGGAACAATCGCTAAAATAACTGAAAAACCTAGCGCTAAAATTAACGCATACTCACCTAACTCTGGAATCATTTAATCGCCTCTTTTTTTGCTTTCATCGTCTCTGCTATTTCCGGTGGCATATAATTTTCATCATGCTTAGCCAACACTTCTATGGCTTGAAATACGCCGTTCTCATCCATTTTTCCTTGCGCAATAATTCCTTGCCCTTCACGAAATAAATCCGGCAGAATTCCTGTAAAAACAACATTCACATTTTTTTCATAATCGGTTAATGTGAATTCCACCCGCAATGAATCGGTAGCGCGTTTAACACTGCCCTCGACCACCATACCACCTACCCGAATTCGTGCGCCTACCGGCGCTTCTCCATTTGAAATCTGGCTTGCTGAATAAAAAAGATTGATGTTTTGATTGAGTGAGTACATCACTAAACCAACAATTAAGCTGGTTCCTAAAACAATACCTAAAATAATGTATAAACGCTTTTGTCTTTTGGGTGTCATGAGGCTTTTTCTTCTCTTTTTAATTGGCGTTTTGCTTTAGCAAAAAAGGCACGCTTTAATAAAATAACTGAAGCAATATTATAAATAAAAATAGTAAAAGCTATGCCGTAACTCAGCCAAACATAGAGTCCATGTTTACCCATCTGTAAAAACTCGCTAAATGAAGCAAAATCACCCATTTCTTATTTCCTTTTTTCTATAACGGCTCGCTAAACTCATATCGAGTATACCGAGTAAATTGACAGCTAACGTATCGCCTGCTGGTTCATAAATATCTTAATGCATATGAAATTATAACGGCTTAATCAATGCTTGTACCCAGCTAGTTTTCATTTCACGTTGTAAAACTTCCAGTCGTGCTCGGTGCATTAAAATAACAGAGAAAAAACAATAAAATCCTAATACCATAATTAATAGAGGAATCCACATTTCCGGGGGCATTGCAGGTTTTTCCGTTACTGTAAAAGTCGCAGGCTGATGCAGGGTATTCCACCATTCAACTGAATATTTAATAATCGGTATATTCACCAAACCGACTAATGATAAAACCGCTGCGGCTTTATCAGCGCTTTGCACATTATCAAAGGCACCACGCAAGGCAATCACCCCGACATATAAAAACAGTAAAACCAACATAGACGTTAAGCGCGCATCCCAAACCCACCAAGCACCCCAGGTAGGTTTACCCCAAATAGCGCCTGTTGCCAGCGACATAACTGCAATTGTTGCGCCAAATGTAGCACAAGATTGCGCGACTATATGTGCCATTTTAATTTTCCATATTAGCCCTACTGCTCCCGCAAAAGCCATCAACATATAACATGACTGGGCTAAGATAGACGCTGGAACATGCACATAAATAATGCGAAAACTATTACCTTGTTGATAATCCGCAGGTGCATAAACCAAGCCCCACACACTACCCGTGACTAATAAAATAAGCGCGGCTATAGAAAACCACGGTAACAGCTTATTACTAAATTCATAAAACCACCGCGGTGAAGCAAGTCGATAAAACCATTGAGGATACTTAAAACTCATACAAACCTATCTTTTTAGTTATTGATATAGCTGAAAAAGCTATCTGTTATTTTGTGCCTATGCCAGAATCGCCTTTAAATATAATTAAGCACTAATATACTACCATTAAAGGCACTACAAACTCTATTACTTCAAATAATCTACACCTATATCTCTCACCTTATCTTTATGGTGATAATATTTATACTTTGATAAGGCTTCAATACCATGACAATCAACGCAAAACGTCCCTGCAACGCCTTTATGACGTAAAAAACTGTTTACAACATTACCTTCAATGTTTTCTTGTTGTTTAAAATCTAATTTGATTGATTTTTTAGCTTTTAACTCAGTTCTTGGCTCCCACGTATGCGGTTCATGGCAAGTAATACAAGCAATCACCCCTTTCTCATGAATGCTTTCATCCTTAATACCAACGACGGGCATAACTGTTTCATCCGAGCTTAAAATCATATCTTGATAAGGATGACCATAGTCTAGAATTTCCTTATCTTTTCCTAAGGCTTCTTTTTGATGACAATTCATACACAATTCATCGCGTTTTAAATGCGGCGCTGTCTCATCTCGCACTTGCTTATCAACACCTAACACAGCACTTAAAAAAGGTAGCTCTGCACTTCCTTTATGCAAGGTATGGCAAGCGCCACATGCACCAGACTGAAGTGGCGTTTCTTCTTGCTGGTTTTGTGATTGCTTTGCTGTTACGCGTAAATCATGATCCGTTCCAACCACTTTTTGCATGCCTTCATGACAGTTCTCACACAACTGACCATTACGATGCTCTTCATGTAATACCGGTGTATTAGGTTTACCTGCATGCACTGAATGACAGCTTAAACAGCCAATTGTTTTAATTTCTTGCCCAGCAATTTTTACCGGATCATCCATTTCTATATTCATCGGATGAATGCCTTTTTTCTTGGCTTCTATATCATCTTTTGCATGTTGGCGCTGATGGCAATCTGCACACAAACTTTCCGCTTGTTTTATTTTATCGGGAAATAGTTCTGTGCCAACAGTTCCAGCATGCACGACGTGACAGCTTTGGCATTGCACTGATTCAACTTTTTTACCACGAATTTCTACAGGCTCTTCAAGATCGACATTAACGGGATGAACGCCTGCTTTACGCGCCGCTTTTGCATCTTTAGGTGCTTGTCGCTGATGACAGCTCGCACATAATTTGCCACTTTCATCAGTTAAGGTTAATAAATTATCCGTTTCACCTTGGTGTATTTGGTGACATGATTGACACACTAAGGCATCATTTTCGCCTAATGCGCCGCCATTATTCAATAATAATTTAGGTAAGCCTTTTTGCAAATGTGGATCCAAGGTTTCTAAATGTTTCGCTTGCTGGGAAGTCGCTTTACGCATCATTACCCCTAAAGGATGATTAAGCCCAAACTGCTTTTCATTTTCTCTACCTGACAATTTTGCATTTTTTTCATGACAGGCTTCACATTGCTCACTGCCATAATCAGTGCCGCGTAACCAAGCATTATGATTTTCTTCATACAAACTCTGCGGTGCTTTATTATCATTATGCGGCGTATGACAACTTGCACAGTTTAAATCTTGTTTATCCGTATGCGGATACAATTCAGGCATTTCATCTTCACGTGGCAATGCATCATAGCGCACCTGTTTTTTATCGTCTGCATCGTAAACCGTAGGGTGCTGTGCTGCATGAGGAATTGCTTGGCGAGAATCCAATACCGCGCCATGGTGACAGCTGTAACACATGTCTAATGCCGCAACCGGTAAAATCCCTTGCTCATCCTTAGCACTTTCTTGCTCAACTTGATCAGCCCACGTGTAATGGCATAACACACAATTTTTACGTGATACTTCACGTAAATTATGCGGGATCTCTTTTAAAATTTGATAGCTTAAATGTAATTGAGTGAGTTCTTGTGTGGTTGAATCCAAAACATATAAATAACCACTCGGGTCATGCTGTATAGCAACCGGGGTTTTAAATTTAAACGCCTCGTCTTTAGAATTATTTAAGCTACCTAAAAAGCGTCCCTGTTGATAGATGTTAATACCACCCAAATAGGCATCACTAATATATTGATAGCCTAAAGCATCAAAACTATTGCCATTAGGTCGATAAAAATTCTCTACCGAAAAGTGCCCCGTTTGTGACGAAAACTGCCCGCTACGATCAAATACTTGTACACGTGCATTCAATACATCTACAACATTGAGATAACCATCGCTATCTTGTGCCATTTGAAAAGGAAACTGAAATTGACCCTCCATTTCCCCACGCTCCCCCATACAGCGTAGCTGCTTGCCCGTTTTAATATCTAAATAACACAGCCTATGCCAACGCCTATCACTATAAATTAGATGATTTTCATCCGCTAATAGCGCGACTGGCTCGGGTAATAAAGTTTCTTTTTCGGGTGCCGCTAATGCAACCGTCTTTTGCCACTTTCCTTGTAATGACAACTGAATAATTTGATGTCGTACAGAATCAGCAATATAAAGTGTTTGCTTATAAATTGCTAAGCCCATCGCCTTAGTAAAATCATGCCCTAGTGATTTAGCGGATATTTCACGTAACTTTTTTCCGCTAGGTGAAAAAACCACGACGCGTGAATTCATGCCATCTAAGACATAGACTAAACCTTCTGAATCAATTGCTAATGCCGTCGCCTGATTAAAATCATCCGAAAAAACAGCACTAACTTCCGCCACGGGAATATTTTGCTCTGCGGCAGCAACCCAGCTTAAAAAAACAATTTGTAATACAAGACAGCCAATAATTAGTGCATAGCGCATCATTTTAAAATTCTCATAATACGAATACGACTGTCTTCATCTTTATAGCGTGCAAAAAATTGTGCAATGATATTGTTATAAATTTTATCCGCTTGATAGTTATTTGCACCTAGCGCGGTTACATCTAAAAATTGTTCATCTTTATCATGACAAGCACTGCACTCAGGGCCTTTTTCTTCTAATGGCGCATGAATAGAAGCACGTCGAATCGCTTTTTCATCTTCTGTCCCGGCTTTCCATAAACGCGCTGTTTCTTGTGCAAACTCATCACTCTTACGTAAAACGACCGCATTAGCTTGATAAAATGGCGTTACCTTATAAAAAGAGTGCAATGCTTTAACTCGTTCTTGTGGTTTTTCTTCTGCATTGGCCACTTGCCGAAATAGTTTTGATTTTGCTTTAATCGGCATACCATCACGCACATCTTCCCACTGATAGTTTAATTGCTTATCTTTAGGACGAAAATGACAAGTTTCACAAGCGATAAACTGCGTATGCATATTCATAAACGTACGTGTACGCTCACTTTTAGTATGTGGTGGCGATAAGTGACAGCCAGTACAAGTACTATATTCTAATGATGCATTTAGCTGACCACGTTGATGAAAAGGCGCTACGTTCAATTTTTCTCGTACCTCTACGTCTTTATGCTCTAGTATTTTTTCCTTAGATTCATTAATCTGCTGCTCGGTTAAAACTGTATTATTAATTTCTTGTAAATACAGCCCTTCCGCCATTACGTGATGGCTCATCGCACTTAATAAGCCGATAATAAATAGTCGGTAATACATATTAAGACTCCGAATCATCTGATTTTTTAGGCGTTTCTGCTGGTTCAGAAATTGACGCCTGTTTTTTAACAACAGCTTCTGTTGTTTCTTTTGCTATATCAGCAACAGTATTGTTCTCCACTTTATTTTCCACATCTGGCTTTTTAGGTGTTTCTTTCATTTCAGCAGTTGCAGCCTTTGCTTTAACAACAGTTTCTGTTGTTTCTTTTAGGGTATCAGCTGCCTCAGTACTCTCTACCTTCTTTGCCACTCGCGGCTTTTTAGCGGCTGCTTTCGCTCGTGCTTTTTTAGGCTTTCTACCGATCATTACACGCTCAAATCGATCCCCACCAAATTTAGCGATAATCTTTTTATCTGTTCTATAAAGTATCCACCACGCTAAACTTCCTATCGCAAGGGCAATGCCTGCGACCATTAAGGGTAACGCGCCACGAAACCAATTAGACTCCCATAAATCAGCATCTTCTAAAGGTTTATCCATACTATGCAAGCCCAATAAAGATAAACTATGCATATCCGTCATAGTAAACCCTTCATTCCCTGGTTTTTTGGTGTAGCCATGACAGTTAGATTGCCCGCAACTTTCACCTAAATTATCTGGGTGTGATGCTGATTTTTCATCCGTATATGCACGAATTTCATGCTTCCACCCCTCTGGTGCATGGCAATCAATACAAGATGCACCAAAGTCAGAATTTGCATCAATTAATCGTCCATGTAATGTTTTTGTATAACTCGCCGAGCTTTGTACAAAACGCTCACTCGGAGGATGTTTTTCATGTGTTTCTTTATCTTCCTGCGTTACATCACGCATCGCTTCAATATCACCATGACATTGAATACACAACTGATTATTCTCAATATTATTCCAGCGTCGTCCAACAAAGCGCCTTAAAATATGTCCACCAAATTGTCCCATCCATGCTTTACCTTGGTGACAATTTCCGCACTCTGTCTCCGCATGATCAAACGCTTCTTTAAATTTTTCTAGCTGTGACTCTGCAATATAAGCGGTATTACTGTGGCAACGGCGACAAGAAGGATCCTGCTCTGTTTCCACTTCTTCCAAACGATTCCCTCCCGTTAAACCTTTATACCAGCCATCCGCATGCACAGATTTGTCCATTTCTTCATGAATCACATCATGACTATATTTCACACCTTCTGATGGTTCTTCAATATGGCATGACGCACCACAATCGACTTCAGTATTCTCAACTTTATGCGGGTAATCTATTACTTCTCGATGGCAATCTTTACATGGCACACTACCATGTAAAGAACTCGCATAATGTTCACTATCAATGGTGGCACTTCTAAAAACACCATTTTCATCTATAAAATTTAATCCCTCGTAAGCATGACAAGATAAACAACCATCAGGATCACTATAGCGAGGACCCGCATCAACATTGAAGCTAAGCAGAAATATAAAAAGTAGGAAAAAAGAACGTATCATTAGCAATTATTTCCTTTATAAAAATGAGCCGACAATAATGACAGAAATAACCGTCAAAAAAACCATTGCATTAAAAATACTCACGCCACTGATTTGAGGCACTGTTCTACCTTCCGCATTCTCTTTAACTGGGTGGATATGAATTGCTTGCCAGTCTGGTAAAGGGAAAATCTCGGTATTCTTTTTGATACGTTTAGGGCTATTATGTTTATGTTTTGGAGGTGCAGTCCAAGCTAAAGCATTCCAATCACAGACATCAACACACTCATGACATGACATACATGACATTTGATCAACAACCGCAATTTTATCAACCATTTTAATTGCGCCACACATACAATTTCGCGCACAAATATTACAACCCGTACAACGCTCTTTTGCCACACGAATACGATGTGCAAAAGGAAGTCTTGCACCGATACGATTAACGATACTATCCGCAGCACCAATAGGGCATAAAAACTGACAATAGGCACGGCCTTTACTGGCAAACACCCCCAATAACAACAAGAGTGCTAAATTCACCAAGCCCACACTAGACACTAGATAAATCATGCCACGATATTCGCCACTCATCGCCTCAATTAATCGCGGAATAGTAATGAAGTTACATAAGCTACAAGCACTAATCCCTAATGCTGGCATAGCTATAAGGTAAAAGCCAAAATAACCATAGCGTATTTGTACTTGCGGTAAAGAACGAAATTCAATTTTCCAGCGATCATTCAGCATGCGTGAACTCAATTCGGCTAATCCACCCACTGGGCATAAATAACCACACCAAATTCGTCCAAAGAATAAAGTAGTGATCAAGATTAAAGCAAATGCCATCACGCCTATCGCCGCTGAATTAACATGCACAAAAAAATCATCCCATGTCATCCCTGGAAAATATAAATAAAACCGACGCATACAAAGTTGACCGCAGAGATCATCATTACCCACTAATTGCGGTAAAAAAGCTAAAGGCCCCAATAAACTCATACTGGCTAGAAGAATCATCCCATATCTAAATTTTTGTACTTTAGGGATGGCTTTTAAATTTTGAATTACGCGCATAAGGCTCTCTATGGTTTAATCTTTAAAATCATGACAAACAAGGCACAGCTGTCCATCTTTAGCAGGTAACCGTATTAATGTTTCCTGCACTATTCTTTGATATGAAAAGGCTACATTCATATTGTGATGCTGGTTAAATTCAGCAAGGCGATCTGCTTTATCAGCGGTTACCACTGTATTCCATGAGTGCGGCTTATAATCCACCCCCGCATCTAAATCTTCTGTTTTTACCTGTTTTCCTGCCGGCTTATTTGGATCAATCACGCCATATTGATGAGGACTATGACAGCTGACACAAACCACTTCATTTTTTTCATTTAATGGCACGATAATGCCTTGTTGCTTACTATTTTTCTCTATGCGCTTCAGCATTTCTTCTTTTGCGGGCTTAACTTGATGCTCTACCGCATTAAAGTGTGGGTCTTTTAAATGACAACCAAGACAAATAGTGGTTAAAGGTAAGCGTAATTTGGCATCTTTTAGCGATTTTACTTTTTCTCGATCAGGCACTTCTTCATGACAAAACTCACACTGCTTCTTCTTAATATCACCATTTTCATCTAGCATAAGATGAATATTATCGCGCTGAGTGTTCTTTTCTTCATGACAGCGATAACAAAATCCTGTGATTTTTCGATACCCACCGCCTACTAAAAAGTCTGTAGATTCAGTATCAACTTCATCAACTGGCGTTTTATCTATATCTTTCAAGCCATGACATGTTGCACAAATAAGCTCTTGATCTTCTCCCAACTTAAATTCGTCAGGAATATGAATATCATCTGAAGCTTGCACGCCCACCAAATGATGCAAAGGGGGAAGTGCCGGTGCATCACCTGCAAAAATAGGCGTTACTATCATCCATAAAAATAAATAACGTAATGAAAACACCTTATAATCCCGTTTGTGCAGCCATGCCATGTGTATGACATTCAATGCAACTGCCACTTGCTTGATGCACGCCACTTAAGCCATTCCCAGTTTCCCGATCAGATTCCTCCACTTTATATTCACTCTTATGACAAGTAACACAAAGTTGAGCATAGTTATTTTCGGGTGTGTCGATAGAAATAGGCGTTAAGCGTAGACTATCTTTTAACAAGCTCATACCTGTATCAGAGCGATCAACAATTAATTTTTTATTATGTGTTCCGTGCATTGCATGGCAATCACTACACTCAACTACTGTTTTATATTCATAAGCTTCACGTAAACCAGTATAAGTTCGGTTGCCTTCACCTTTAGGTTTGCCATGCACATCAATATGCTCATAATTTATTGCCATCACCACTAAGGGGTCGCGCTTAAATCGTGCCTCCATCTCATAGCCTGCCTGCTGCTGGTTACGGTTATGACAACGTAAGCAAAATTCAGAGCCATTTTGATAAGGTAAATCTATCGCACCCACTAAGTTATAGTGTTTTAAATCGACCGCAGGTTCAAAATCACCATCCATATCCGATGCATCATGGCATGCTAGGCAGTCTTTATCATCAAGCACACTATCTTCCTGTAGTGTGAAATTATGGTTTTTTACCTCCTGCATAAGAGGGCTTTTAGGCAATAAGCTATCATTATGACAAAGTACACATTCACGTTTAATTGTTGTCCCATTTTCCCCATGACAGCCAGCACAAGAAGCATATCCAGTATTCTGTACGATATTTTTAATTTTAGGAGCCGTATCATGAATATTTCTTAATACATGACACCCCGCACAATCACCTTGCCCCCAAGCACTGCCATCGCCACCATGATTAGGTGTCAGCAAAATTTGATTGTCTTCAAGTGAAACATCACGCGCAAACGCTTGCGAAATAATACTGCTAAAGCACAGTAAAAAAACGAGAAAAATAGAGGGTTTATTTAGCATAATTATTGGTTGTGGCAGTCTTTACAATAAAAATTATTGTGACATTGGCTACAGTTTGCAGGCATCATTCGCGACTCCAAACCATGCCGATTAATATAGCCAAGCGGATGATATCCCGTCCCTAAGGTATCTCGCCTAAAGTGGCAGTCAGTGCAAAACTTACGATCCACATGACAGGTTTCGCATATTTCAGTATCTTGTTTACTATCTTCACCATGATTTTGGATATAACCTGAATTGTGATCAGCAGGCCAAATCTTTTTATTATCATCATGACAAAGATCACAGCGCCATGGGCCGCGTTTTTCATCGACATGACAATCATGACAAATGCCCATCAAGGGTTCATTCGCAATGGTATTTAACGGTTGTCGCTTAGTTTCCACATGCTCATCATTTTTTTGAAAGGCATGACATAGCAAACAACTATCCCCTTCTTGCTCCATGGTTTCGTAATGTAATTTATGCGGATAATAAATATCACTGCGCGTATCGCGTTCTTCCCACCACGTCTCTTGTAAGGGAGGTAAATCACCTGCAAACGCAGGTACGATACTTAATAGCATTAATGCAATTAAACTAATACGATTCATCATTTTGTATCCTTAGCTACAAAATTATCGAAATACCAGGTCATCTGTAATCCAACCAAATATTCATCATTTAAACGTGAATTTACAATATAACTACCGGCTAAATCCATAAATAAATCTTTGATAATTTTATAACGAAATTTTATTTCAGTCCCTGCCGCTTTATTTTGCTCGTAGAGTGCACCATCATCTAATGAATAAGCTAAATTTAAACTCAGTAACGCATTAGCACTCAATGAATATTCAGAACCAAAATATAGGTTATAACTACTGCTATCGCCAAATTCCAACATATCGAAATCAGCTGTTACACTCCAATCACTAAAGTATTGGCTTTTTACGCCCATATCAAATCCATAACCGATATCTTGCCCTGCTTCTCTAGCCGCTCTTTTCCCACCTAAATGATAACTAAAAGTAGGCGATAAACTTTGGTTAAATGTAATACTTAATAGGTCTTGTTTACCTTGATAATACGTCGTATAAAACTTCTCTTTAAACGTGGGAAAAAATTCCTTGGGTTGGTAAATCGCATAATTAATACGCAAACGACTCTCTTCGCTTATATCCAAAGATAAACTACTGAATAATTCTTCAAATGCACCGCTTTCTGTTTCTAATGTCGCCATAAAAGCCATTTCATAGGCGTGTAAATATTTGTGTTGAAAACGCCCCTCGAGTACATTACCTAAACTCAAGCGTGTTGAAGTATGCTGATCGTGAAACTGCTGAAAACCAAAACGCATACTCCATGTATCTATAGGTAAAACAGCATTTTGCCAATTCACCTGTTGCAAACTATATAATTCCGCACCATAAACCCAGTCACCTGTCACTGAGCGCATATCTTCTTGGCGTACTGGACGACCGCCATACACTTGTAGTGTTAAGCCTTTATTCGGAATTTTGTATTCCACCGTTGCGCCATCCAAACTATAAAAGCCAAGACTATCTGAACGCTGAAACCGACCTGCTTGTATTTTGCTATTGAAATCAGCTAATTCTTTTTGTACATAAAACTGAAATATTTCACCTTCAAATCCATCTTCAATACTTTCCCTAGTGACGAAATCTAAATTTGCATGCCAGCTTTTATTATCAAACGCCTCAAAACTTCCCCATACCTCGCCAAATGCACGCGTATCATCAACGTAACGGGTATACCTATTATCTGCTTGTATCTTTGTTTTTAAGGTACCGCTCCAATTCCATGCACTATAGGCATTAATTGTCGGTAATAATAGACACGAAAATACAACAATACGAGCTAACTTCATTTATAAAAAACTTATTGATTATAAAAATCGTCGCCTTGGCGCTTTTTAAGCATTGCCCAGCCGACTAATGATCCTAGAGCAACAACACACCCACCACATACAGCGCATTTCCCCTGCTGCGGTATCGTACAGCTTGATGCCGTTAATAAATGCCCTGCCGCTATACCCGCTCCAAATAGCCACGGCATACTTTGGTTAAGTAAAGTTTCAGACTCAACTTCTTCAGCTTTGTGCTGATTTTCTTCTATTAATTCACTTATTTTTTTCATCTTTTTTTCAAGTTCGCTAAAACAACAAAAGGAATGTCGCACCGACATTCCTGAGATGTAAACAATCAACCTTCCTCATCCATGATTAGGGTTGTTGTTAAACAGTTAGTTACCACCGAGAATATCGCCTTCTTGGCATTCGGTTCCTTTGCTAATCCTTAATCACATGTATTCGCCACCCTGGCCTGCCGTTGTCCTTTTTCATTAAAATCTAAACAATTAACCTACTCATCCTTAGATTAGGCTTGTTGTTAAACAGTTAGTTACCACCGAGAATATCGCCTTCTTGGCATTCGGTTCCTTTGCTAATCCTTAATTGCATGTATTCGCCACCTTGGCCTGCCATTGTCCCTTCCTTTAAATCTTCCTAATTTACATTTCCCTGCCTATGTATCCTTCGCAGTTGATCCTATTGGACATCCATGTCGCTACACCTCATCCTGTGTGTATTCCTATTTAGTAACTAATTACTCAGCTACAAAATAAAACCCTGTTGCGGCGACTTTGAAGATAACATAACCATCTTCAGTGCCAACCTTAGGTTGAATAGCAACTATATCTGCTTCATCAACCGTATTTACAGCATCCACTTTCCAGTCAATATAAGCAACATTGACAGCAGAAGCATCTGTTTTAGTTCCTTGATAAGGAACTTTTAACAAGACATCACCACCTGTCATTGTGTTTACTAACTTGCGCTGATCATCATGCGCTCTGAAGTAAATAACACTAGAACTTAAGTTACCTAAGTCACTTGCATTCAATACTTCTTTAGCCGCAACAATACCTTTCTCATTAAGTTTCCCTAACATTACTCGGTAACTAGGCAATACTTTCGTATTAACAGACGAGTCAGCATCAGCAATAACAGCTAAACCACGCATATCTTTATTGGTTGCATTAGCTTTAAAAACAAATGCGCGACCACTTTGCAATCTTGCCGCTAGCTTAGTTTTATCAGCTTCGTTCAATCCAAGCTCAGTAAATACAGCTGCATTAGCTGCATCTTCTGCAAAAGAACCAATTGATTCAGCTAATGTATCAATCCCTTTCTTTTGCAATAAAGTCATAAATGGATCAACTTTAGTTGCAAATAAAATATCAGATACATTTTCTGTTACGCTGCCCTCAGCATCGATCTTCATATACTCAAGATCTAAGATGACAATACCCTCATCTACTAAGCGACTATCAGGTAACGTGGTCACTTCTTTACTGTTAGCTTCACCTAACACACCATCAACTGAAAGCAATGAACTAAATGATCCACTTTGCTTTTTAGCATGACAATCACCACAAGGCATAGACTCTGGAGATGGACGAGTATTATGAGAAATAACATACTCATTAGACTCTGTCCAAACCATAACCGCGTTTGGCGCAGCATAGCCTTTAGCTTTCAAGACAGCGTCGTAAGCCTGTTTCACTGCTACGAAACCAGCATAATCTTCTGGGTCACCATATCGAAGACTTCCATGACTTATCCTTGCTGTAACACGCCCAAGTTCTGCACCTGTTTGTGGGTTAAAGATAATCCCATAAGCACTGCCATCTTCATCTTCACCTGCTTTGAAGATTGCATTTCGGTCATTCTTAACTAACACATCCCCTGTTACTGCATCTTTCCAGTAATAACGGTAGCGTGGCTTATAAGGAATGATTTTTTGCTGACCATCTTCTGCTTCGCGGTAACGATACAACATCGCATCATCTACAGATCCACGTTTATTGGTAATATGACAAGTCTGACAACCCACTACATCCAAATGCGTTTGAGTAATTTGAGTTAGGCTATCGGCACTATATCCAGCCATATCGCCATTACCCTTCCACAATTCAAGATGTGCACCTAACATGCCATCCGTATGACCTGATGGTACTACCTTATTAACTGCTGTTTCATGACAATACTCACAAGACAACGCATTCGGTGCGTAATCTAAATCATTACGTACATCCATATCAGAGTTTCCTTTAGGGAAATCATGATTTGCATCTAAGTCTATCGCTGCACCCAACGGCTTGTAGTACTGTTTTGCATGACAACCATTACAGTTATCAATGACTCTTGACTCACCATTGTCATCGGTAAATACTTTTCCTTTATGCACATCATCCTTGTAATCATCAACAATGACACCCGTTGATTCAAGACCTTCTTCAGTTTCTGGAGTCATAACCGCATCATCACCAAAACCATAAAAGCCACGCCGTGAATTACTGGTTCTATGACAAGTCATACAGTTATCATTACCAGGAAAACGTAGCATAGGAATCACAACACGTTTTTCTGCATCAAACGCTGCAGCATTCCAATTTAAAATTGGCTTACCATTCTCGTCTAAATCTAAAGCAACGCCCGTCTCCATTTCACCAGTCATATGGTTATGTACTGACTGCTCAGAACGACTAAAAGTCAGCATATTAACGCCATCTTTATTTTTCATCGCCTCTATAATTGTTGAGCCAGTTTCACTGAAGTAGCCTTCCTCAGCAAAGTCACCACGCTGAGTACGAACCCAACCACCCGGGCCACGTCGGTTGTCTGCAGGCTGCTCAATTAAACTACCTTCAGCTACAGCTAGATCTGCAAATTTAGCATGACAAAGCATACAATCAGCTTCGACTACACCACTTTTTTTCCAGTCATGCGGTACAACTTTTGTTGTCCCATCATGTTGAGTGACTCGATCATAATAATCGCCATCAAATTCTTTAATCGTCGATACATCTTTTTCATCGTAGCGAATACCATCACGATCTAATTCTGCAAAACCACCGCCAGCATGACAGTTTGCACAATCTTTTACCCAACCAGCGGCTCCCCAGTCTCCGAATTCTGCAGCACTTGCATTATTCTTTTTCGCCAATACGATTGGGTTACTCCCTCCCATACAGGTATATCCACCAAAATAACCTGGTGATACTAAATGCGGTAGACCTCGTTTTTTACCAAAATGATCATCCGCTTCATCACGCCCCATTTCAAAATGATAAGCATGATTGATTGTATCGTAATCGTGACAACCACTACCTTCACAGGTTTTTTTAGGGCTATACGGATTACCTGAGTCTAAGACATTTACCCCATCCCCATCAAGCATGGGTATTTTTGGGTGATCAACTAGCTCATCAAAAACGTTAGCTGCCGCATAAGCAGAAAAGCTCCCACTTATCATTAGCAGGAGGCCGATTAAGCTTAGCCTCGTAATTTTATACATTGTTTGCTGCATATTATTTCCCTCCAAGGTTTATGCATGAATAAACACTAGAAGCAAAAGTCATACCACTTATTTAAACTCACTTATTTATTAGTTATTTTTCCCGTGTACATCACATTATTACTAATAATATTCCTTCTCATATTTTATTACTCCCCTTATTCCCGCACTTAAACTAAGCCTATAAAAATATGGCATATCCCTTATTTACCGTGTTATATGCCATATTCAGCGCATTGTTACCTTACAGTCCTTCCTTCCACCTTAGTACTAGCAAAGCTTAATAACCCCCACGCACAGCAAATACCAAACATATTAGGCATGAAAAATGCTTACTTTATTATTTTAGTTTTACCTTGGTAGCCTAATGAACAGTTTTCTAAGATATTATCAGTTGCTATCTACTTATTTTTTCAATTCAAAATTCCCGTACTCACAACACAAAAAGGACTCATTTTTATGCAAAAAAAATACTCACTTCAGCTATCACTTATTTCATTAATTAAAGCTACCGCTCTTAGCCTTATGCTGTTTAATATAACCGCATGCGGAACTAGCTCAGATGACAGCTCTGGCGAAACAACTGGAACTACTGAGACAACCACCCCAGCGCCAGCAACCCTAGACACAGCACTGACTAACTTTAAGTCTGCCACCGATGAAGTCGGACTGACAGAATAGTAAACCCTATAAATTTTAGGCAAAAAAAAGCCCTAGCCAGATTTCTCTAGCTAGGGCTTTTTTATAGGCGCAGAATTAATTAGCTAACTTGCACCAGACTTAATAATACCCCAGCCGCAACAGCTGAACCAATAACACCAGCTACATTTGGCCCCATCGCATGCATAAGTAAAAAGTTATGCGGATTAGATTCCAGCCCAACTTTATTAGCCACACGTGCTGCCATTGGTACTGCAGAAACACCTGCTGCTCCAATTAATGGGTTAATCGGCGTATCACTCATTTTATTCATTAGTTTTGCCATCAATACGCCTGAAGCCGTACCAATACAAAAAGCAATTGCACCTAAGCCTAAAATACCTAAAGTTTCCGTTTTTAAGAAAGCTTCTGCACTCATTTTTGAGCCGACCGATAATCCTAAAAAGATTGTCACAATATTAATTAACTCATTTTGTGCTGTTTTGCTTAATCGCTCTACCACACCACAAATATTCATTAAGTTACCTAAACAAAACATACCGACTAAAGGCGCAGCTGATGGTAATAATAAAGTTGTGATGGTAATTAACATCAAAGGAAAAATAATCTTTTCAGTCTTACTCACATGACGCAACTGCACCATTTCAATACTGCGCTCTTCTTTAGTCGTTAATGCACGCATAATCGGCGGCTGAATTAATGGTACTAACGCCATATAAGAATAAGCAGCTACCGCAATCGCACCTAATAATTCAGGCGCTAATTTAGAGGCAACATAAATCGCTGTCGGACCATCCGCCCCCCCAATAATAGCGATGGCAGCGGCGTCTGATAGAGAAAAATTCATTCCAGGCACTAAATTTAATGCCAAAGCACCCAATAAAGTTACAAAAATACCAAACTGAGCTGCCGCGCCTAATAATAAAGTCTTAGGATTCGCTAGCATCGGACCAAAATCCGTCATTGCCCCAACACCCATAAAAATCAATAGCGGAAAAATACCCGTTTTAATTCCGTAATAAAGGTAATACAACAATCCACCTTCATCAGCCATTCCTGCAACAGGGATATTACTTAAAATAGCACCAAAACCAATAGGTACTAATAATAATGGCTCAAAACCTTTTTTAATCGCTAAATATAGCAATAAAAAACCAACCAACATCATAATGATTTGTGGCCCAGTAAAATTGTATATACCGGTGCTTTCCCACAACAGTTGAATATTTTCCATAAATTATCTCTTTATAGTTTTATACAAAATAACCACACAATAACTAAAAAATTAATGTGTGGTTATCTAATCTTGATACGATGAGCTCTACAAGCTGCTAGCTATAAACTCACTAGAATTTGTCCAACAGTTACCGCATCACCTTCTTTTACATTAACTGAACTCACAGTACCTGAAGCACGCGCACGCACTTCTGTTTCCATTTTCATTGCTTCTAAGATAATAACTACCTCACCTTCTTCAACAACTGAACCCGGCGCTACATTTATTTTGAAAATCGTTCCAGCTAATGGCGACTCAACACCCTCGCCAGTACTCGCAGCCGCAGCTGGCGCAGAACCAGACGCGCCAATTACCAAATCAGCTCCACCCGGCCCAACAGCGACATTAAAGTTTTGCCCATTGACATTAACGGTATAACTTTCCGCGTCTGTTTTAGGTGCATTTTTAGCCGCAAATGCTTCTGGGTTAGGTGCAGGCTCGAACGCATCAGGATTACCGCGGTTAGCAATAAATTTCCAGCCTGTTTGTACAAATAAGCCATTAATTAAAGCATCTTCTTCTACGTTATCCGCTAAAGTCACACCTTCTTCTTGTGCTTTTTGCTGCACTTCAGCAATTAACGCATCCATCTCTGGTGCAATTAAATCTGCAGGACGACAAGTAATGACTTCCGCACCGTCTAAAACGCGTGCTTGTAATTCAGCATTAACCGGTGCAGGTGTTGCGCCATATTCGCCTTTTAAAACGCCAGTCGTTTCTTTGCTAATTGACTTATAGCGCTCGCCCGTCATCACGTTAAGTACCGCTTGTGTACCCACAATTTGCGACGTTGGCGTCACTAATGGTAGAAAACCTAAATCTTCACGTACACGTGGAATTTCTTTTAGAACTTCAGCAAATTTATCTTCTGCGCCTTGTTCTTTTAGCTGGCTTTCCATATTTGTTAGCATACCACCCGGTACTTGCGCTAATAAAATACGTCCATCGACGCCTTTTAGGCTACCTTCATGTTCTGCATATTTTTTACGCACACCACGAAAATAATCAGCAATATCTTCTAATTTTTCTAAATCTAAACCGGTCGCACGTTCTTGCCCTGCCATACTTGCAACAATCGTTTCGGTAGGACTATGACCATAAGTCATACTTAACGATGAAATCGCAGTATCAACATTATCAACACCGGCCTCAATGGCTTTAATTAAGGTTCCAACACTTAAGCCTGTTGTTGCATGGCAATGTAAATGCACAGGAATATCGACTGACGCTTTCAGTGCTGTCACCATATCAAAGGCATCATAAGGCGTTAATAAACCCGCCATGTCTTTAATACAGATAGAGTGCGCACCCATATCTTCAATTTGCTTAGCCTGCACTAACCATTTATCTAGTGTGTGTACTGGACTTTTCGTATAAGAAATAGTGCCTTGCGCATGTGCATCGGTATTTAATACTGCTTTAACCGCATGCTCGATATTACGCATATCATTCATCGCATCAAAAATACGGAAAACATCGATACCATTGACTGCACAACGCTCGACAAATTTATCAACCACATCATCTGCATAGTGACGGTAGCCTAAAATATTTTGTCCACGGAATAACATCTGCTGTGGCGTATTTGGCATTGCTGCTTTTAATAAACGCAAACGTTCCCAAGGATCTTCTCCTAGGTACCGAATACAAGAATCGAAGGTCGCTCCCCCCCAAGATTCGATAGACCAATAACCAATTTGATCTAATTGTTCACAAATCGGCAACATATCTTCAATGCGCAAACGCGTTGCTAAGATAGATTGGTGTGCATCTCGAAGGACGACTTCCGTAATTCCTACGGGCTTATTTATTGCTGTCATGTAACTATCCTATGACGTCTTTTAACGTGTACTTTAACGGTTAAATACTAAACAATTTTTAAAAAATCATTTAGCTCTATGTTGGTGAACAGCTGCCGTAATAGCTGCTGTCACAGTAGGTGTTACACCATTGGAAACAGGTGCTGGTGTGGGTCTTGCCGGTGTAGCAGGCAATTCTTCTGGAAAAAAATTAGTCACCAAATAAGCCACTAATTTTACCGCACCAATTAACATCACAAGAAAAAGGAAGACTATCCCCATGCCAATAAGCATAAGTTCAACTCCCTGCATCATGAATTCTTTCATAATTACAAACCAAAGTTTATTAATATTAACGTCATTATCTCTAAAAAAGTACGATTAAACAACCTAACTGTCTGGATTCAACACTAAAATCAATATGGACTTTCACCTAAGTATTGTGATAACAAAATCCTTTATTTATTTTTATAGCGATAAACTATATACTCCAATAGATAGATATTTCAGAAACATCAAAGATAGAATTTTCACCAGCGAGAATTCTTCCTCTTTACAGGGACGTAGCTTGTGTCATTGCACACTTTCAGCGTAATAGAACTTTCGATTAAACGGTATAACATGATATCAACCATCGCCACAGCTGCCATTTTTATGGTTGCTCTAGGTGCTATTCTGGCAATTATTCTAGCTATTGCTAACAAAAAGCTATTTGTCTATGAAGACCCTAGAATTGCAGAAGTTGACGATATGCTTCCACAAGCACAATGTGGCGCATGCGGAACACCTGGCTGCCGCCCTTTCGCCGAAGCCTTAGTTGACGGCACAAAATCACCTTCCGAATGCACCGTCAATACAGATGAAGGTAATGCTGACATCGCTTTATATTTAGGCGTAGGCATGGGCGATCATGAAAAAGTTGTTGCTCGTTTAGCCTGCGCTGGCGGTACACATGTTGCCTATACGCGTGCAAAATACGAAGGGTTAAAATCTTGCCAAGCCGCCTCTGCCGTTTCTGGCGGAGGCAAAGGCTGCAGTTGGGGTTGCTTAGGTTTAGCCGATTGCGCTGATGTTTGTGACTTTGATGCCATTTATATGAATGAACATGGTTTACCCATTGTTATCGAAGATAAATGCACTGCTTGTAATGATTGTATTGTAGTCTGCCCTAAAGATTTATTTTCACTCATGCCGGTTAGCGAAAAGCTCTATGTAGCCTGCAAAAGCCTCGATGAAGGCGATACCGCGGAGCAAGAATGCGAGGTCGCTTGTACTGCCTGTGAAAAATGCGTTGTTGATGCGCCTTCTGGCTTAATTGAAATTAAAAATAATTTAGCCGTCATTGATTACGCCAAATACTCTGATTTTGAAGTGGATCGCACCCCAATTGATCGCTGCCCAACTGGCGCTATCGTCTGGTTAGACAGCAAACTAGGCTCTACTTACGCAAGTAAAGGTAAAGAAGGTAGCAAGCCACATCGCGAGAACTCATTACCTATTGGTTAGCGCAAACCATTTAGAATTAAAATAAGTAATTACTGAACACCGTATTAAAAAGGAACCCCTATGGCTTTTTTTGGCAAAAAAAAACAAGATAAAGACGTAAAATACCCTGGTATTCGTCAAGCAATGGATGGCAATTCTGCAGTTGTAATGTGTGAGCGAGAAGCAAGTGATGCTGCTGGCGCATTCCCTATCACTCCCTCGACAGACATGGGTGAATACTGGGCAGAAGAAAAAAGCAAAGGTCACATTAATGTCTCTGGTCGCCCACTCATTTTTGTAGAACCTGAAGGTGAGCATGCAGCAGCAGCTATTACTGCAGGTATGTCCATGACGGGCTTACGTTCAACTAACTTTAGCTCATCACAAGGCATCGCCTATATGCATGAGTCTTTGTATACCGCCGTGGGTAAACGCCTGCCTTATGTTTTAAATATTGCCTGCCGTGCTATTACCAAAGCCACACTTAACGTACATTGCGGCCATGATGATTACCACTGTATGGACGATACCGGTTTTATACAGATATTTGCTAAAGACAATCAGTCTGTTGCAGATTTAAATATCATCGCTAGAAAAATTGCTGAATTGAGCTTGAATCCAGCGGCTGTTGGCCAAGATGGGTTCTTAACTTCACACTTAATTGAACCCCTACAACTACCAGAACGCGAATTAATCGAAGAATTTTTAGGCTCGCCAGAAGATATTATTAACTGCCCTACCGCCTCGCAAAAAATTCTTTATGGTGATCTGCGCCGCCGCGTACCTGAGCTTTGGAATGTCGACGAACCGATGATGTCGGGTGCAGTACAAAACCAAGACTCCTATATGCAGTCTGTTGCCGCACAACGCCCCTATTTCTTTGACCACGTGAAACCACATGCCGATGAATGCATGGATGAATGGTTTGAACTCACTGGCCGTCGTTACAACCGTATCGGTCAATATCGCTGTGATGATGCGGAATATCTAATTATTGCACAAGGCAGTGTTACCCAAACAGCGGAAGCAACGGCTGACTACTTGCGTGAAACACGTAATATTAAGGTTGGCGTCGTCAACATGGTTTTCTTCCGCCCTTTTCCTGGTGACCTTATTTCTGCTGTGGCAAAAGGCCGCAAAGGGATCACCGTAATGGAGCGCACCGATCAGCCTTTATCAGAAGATTTACCGCTGATCTCAGAGATTCGCAATGCACTAGCAAAAGCTTTTGAAAATGGTCATTCTAAAGAAATTCCTTTTCCTGAGTACGCGACTTACAACAAAACCACCGATACTTCGCCACTGTATTCTGCTTGCTTTGGCTTAGGTAGTCGCGACTTACAACCTGAAGGCATTATTGCTGCAGTAGAAAATATGCTACCTAAAGGCAAGCATCAAAAATTCTATTATCTCGGTATCGATTTTATTCGTGCACAAGCTTTCAGCCCAAAACAAGAATTACAGCAACAAACGATTTTAGATACTTACCCAGCGATAGCGGATTTAGCCTTAAAAGGCACCGAGAACCCAAATCTAATGCCTAAGGGCGCACTTACCGTGCGTATGCATTCTGTCGGTGGATGGGGTGCAATCACCACAGGTAAGAATTTGGCAATGACCTTATTTGACCTGCTTGATTACAATATTAAAGCCAATCCAAAATATGGCTCAGAGAAAAAAGGCCAACCCACAACCTATTATTTATCCGCCGCGCCAGAGCCTATTCGTATCGCGTGTGAATACGCACATATCGATGTGGTTATCGCGCCCGATCCGAATGTATTTACCCACTCTAATCCATTAGCTGGGCTAAATAAAAATGGCGTATTTATCATTCAAAGTGATGCGGCAACGCCAGAAGAAGTCTGGCGCAGCTTCCCTAAAGCATCGCAACAATATATTGTTGATAAAAACATTAAAGTCGCTTATTTAGATGGATTTAAAATAGCGCGTGAAGAAACAAATCATCCTGACTTACAATTCCGCATGCAAGGAATCACATTCCAAGGTGCGTTTTTTGAATCGACTAGCCTTGCTGAAAATGCAGGTAAAAGTAAAGAAGACATACTTGAAGCGATTCACGACACCATCAAAACAAAATTTGGTAACAAAGGAGAGCAAGTTGTTGAAGATAATTTCCGTACCGTTAAACGCGGATTTACAGAAACTCAACATTTAGATATCAGCGCGATGACGGTTGGCGATATAGCCGAATCGAGTAAGAAAATAGAGCGAACAGCCCCGCTGACTTTATTACAAAAACCTAAAAACGATACCCCGGTTTCTGATATTCACCGTTTCTTTGAACAAACCGGTTCTAACTATATTAATGGCCGCGCTAACGACAACCTTGCCGATCCCTTTTTAGCGCTTAGCATTATGCCTGCCGCTTCGGGTATTTATCGCGACATGACGCAAATTCGTTTTGAGCATCCTGAATGGATTCCTGAAAACTGTACCGCCTGTGGTGATTGCTATACCATCTGTCCTGATAGTGCGATTCCTGGCTTAATCAATAGCGTCAATGAAGTATTTGAAACCAATATTAAGCGCATCGAAAATACCGGAAAAACCGTTAAACACTTACGCCGCGCCATTCGTAACGTAGAGAAAAAATATCATGCTTTAACGGCAGATAAGTCTGAAGGCACTGTACTTGATCCGATCTTTAATAAATCGATCGGCGAAACCATCAAAGAATACCCTGAAGAACAGCAAGCAGAAGTGCGTCAGGAATTTGATTGGTTTAAAGAAGCAATGGGCGACTTTAAATTCGCCATTACTAAGCCTTACCATGATGCCGTTAACAAACGCACACCGAATAATGGCGGATTATTTTCCATCACTATTAACCCAATGACCTGTAAAGGCTGTATGGAATGTGTTGAAGTTTGTCCAGATGAAGCCTTAATCCCTATCAAACAAACCCCTGAAAGCATACAAACCTTACGCAATGATTGGGAATACTGGAATGATTTACCCACGTCTAATCCTAAATACAAACGTATTGATGATTTAGATGAAAAGGCCGGCGCACTCACTACCATGATGCTGGATAAACGTACTTATTCATCGATGAATTGTGGTGATGGTGCGTGTTTAGGTTGCGGTGAAAAAACCATTGTGCATTTATTTACCGGTACGGTAGTTGCACTAATGCAACCGCGCGTGAAAAAGCAAATCGCTAAGATTGAGCAGTTAATTACAGGAATGGAAAAACATATCCGCCTTAAATTAGCTGAAAAATTGGATATTAGTGATATTGAAGCGGTTGAAGCGGCGATTGAAAACAACAAAAATGTTGATTTAACCCTCACCAACCTGAGTAGCGCACTCAGTGATGGCAAGGCTAGCAACCCGATTGATAGTGTTTGGCTAAAATGGGCATCGCAACTGGTTGCTAAGTTAAAACATTTAAAATGGCAATATACGCAGGGCGTTACCGGTAATGGTCGTACTGAAATGGGGATTACTAATAGCACCGGCTGTAGTTCTGTTTGGGGCTCCACCTTCCCATTCAACCCCTACCCATTTCCTTGGGCTAACAACCTATTTCAAGATGCGCCTTCGTTAGCAATGGGGATCTTTGAAGGGCATATGGTCAAAATGACCGAGGGCTTTAAAGCCATTCGTATGGCTGAATTAGAAATTGCAGGTAAATACGATAAACAAGAGCAATCTCACTTCTTTAAATATTTTGATTGGCATCAGTTTAGCGAACAAGAATACTTAATGTGCCCACCGGTTGTAACAGTGGGTGGTGATGGCGCAATGTACGATATCGGTTTCCAAAACTTATCGCGTAGCATTATGTCGGGCATGCCGCTTAAAATATTAATTTTAGACACACAAGTTTATTCGAATACTGGCGGACAGGCCTGCACTTCTGGCTTTATTGGCCAAGTGTCTGATATGGCGCCTTACGGTAAAGAATGGAAAGGTAAAACTGAGCGCCGTAAAGAAATGAGTTTAATTTCTATGGCGCATAGAACAACCTATACATTGCAAAGCTCTATCGCTCACCCCAACCATTTAATTGAAGGCTATATCGACGGACTTAATTACCGTGGGCCAGCTATTTTCAACATTTACGCAGTATGCCAACCAGAGCATGGTGTGGCTGATGATGCGGCCGACATGCAAAGTAAACTCGCGGTTGAATCGCGTGCTTATCCATTAATGACTTACGACCCACGTGAAGATGATACTTGGGAAAAAAGTATGTCACTCAAAGGTAATCCAGCTGTAGAGCAAGACTGGACTACTTACGAACTGCAGTTTGTTGATGAATATGGCATAGAAGATAGAATGACGGTGCCTTTAACCTTTGCTGATTGGGCAATGACGGAAGGTCGTTTTCAAAAGCATTTTAAATTTGTACCACCATCACAGTGGAATGATGACATGGTGCCTTTGCATGAATTTATTGATTTAGAGCATGAGGAAATGGCCGAGAACATTCCTTATATTCATGCAGTCCACCCAGAAAGTAATACCTTAGTCCGTGTCGTGATTGATTCTGAAATTGTTCATTCAACCATTGAAAGACGTAATTTCTGGCGCACATTAAAAGGTTTAGCAGGCGTTGATAGAACAGAAGTGGATGTCAATGCTGTCGCAGCACAAGCAAAAGCAGAAATGGCATCGAGCATCGCTTCTAACTTAATGACCATGGTCGGTGGTGATGACGCCAGCGAGCTTGCATCAGTATTAATGGCCGCACCAGCGGCTAATGTGCCAGCCGTCGCTGTACCAACCGCGACTGCTCCTGCTTCTAGCACTGCAGCTGCACCGGCCGCCGCAGAAAAACCTGCCGGTGGTCATGAGCAAGTTTGGATAGAAACACCTGACTGTACAACCTGCGATGAATGTGTGGACATTAACCCAAAAATCTTCAAATATAATGACGATAAAAAAGCGGTTGTTATTGATCCGACGGCAGGAACGTTTGAGGATATTGTAAAAGCAGCGGAAAAATGTACCGCAGTGATTATTCACCCAGGAACACCGTGGAATCCAAATGAGAAAAACCTAGAAAAACTCATTAAACGCGCTGAAAAATTTCAATAAATGGCTTATTGCCTCGTTATTAGTATCACTCAAATAACGAGGCTTTTATCCCTAATAACGCAACAGGCAAGCCCATGACAGAAATAACAGAAATGACAATGACAACCCCGGCATTATTATTTCCTGCGATTTCAGTACTTTTTTTGGCGTATGCCAATCGCTATCTAGCCATTACTAAAAGAACGCGTGAGTTACACCACTTATACAATGAAACTCACAGCCTGTTTATAAAAAAGCAAGTTAATAGTTTACGCACTCGAATCCGCTTGATTATTGTGATGCAATTACTCGCTGTATCAGGCATCATTTTTTGTGTTATTTCTATGGGCTTAGTCTTTTTAAACTTACAACCCTATGCCACCTATATCTTTTTAAGTGGCATGGTATTGATTGTTTTATCACTGTTATTTTCCATCTGGGAGCTACTTATCTCCACCCAAGCATTGAATATTGAGTTGGAAAATATTATTGATAATAAATCCACCTCAAAATTTAAACCCTAATCTTTGAACAGATCGAAAAACTAAATTAGCGCATAACATGTAAACATACTTTTAGAGTATTTTTGCCCAGGCAAACGGACTGCTTTTTAATATGAAACTATTTAACTTATTCGGCAATAAAACCTTTTCTCATGGCATTCATTTAGAAGAACACAAGGAAGAAACCAACGCAAAAGCGACTCGCCGCTTACCCTTTGCGCCAGAATTTATATTACCCCTAGCACAAAACATTGGTAAACCCGCCAAGCCTATCGTCTTTAAAGGCCAGTTTGTTACCCGCGGCGAACTGATTGCAGAATCCACTGGATTTATGTCTGTGCCTCTTCATGCTCCAGCAACAGGTACGATAAAAGCAATTGAATTAGTTAACGTCGCAGATGGTGGTAAACAACTCGCGATTATCATTACCACCTCCTTAAATTCTGGACAGCATATTATCGCTTCAGATAATACTAATGATTATCAACAAATGTCCCGTGAAGCCCTTGTTAAAGCAGTACAAAACACAGGTATTGTGGGTTTAGGTGGGGCTGCATTTCCCAGCCACGTCAAAATGACCACGCCCGAAGAGTCCCCCATCCATACTATTTTAGTTAATGGCTGTGAGTGCGAACCCTTTATGACCACTGACCACCGTGTCATGTTAGAACGCATCGATCAATTAATTCTCGGCATTCATATTGCAATGAAGTGCTTAGACGCACCTAAGGCAATTATCGGCATAGAAGATAATAAACTGGATGTATTACACGAAATTAAGCCACAACTCCCCAGTGATGGCAGCATTACCATTGAAGCAATTCAAACTAAATACCCACAAGGGGCACAAAAAATGCTCGCCTCTGCCTTATTAGGGATTGAAATCCCTTCAGGCAGCCGTTCATCTTCGGTCGGTTTAGCCATTTTTAATGTGGCCACCTTAGCCAAAATTGGTCTATTACTCCCCACAAGCCACGGCTATACTGAACGTATTATCACTGTTACTGGCGATAACTTAAGTAATCCGGGTAATTATCTAGTGCCTCTGGGTACGCCTCTACAATTTTTATTGGATCACGCAGGATTTACGGGCAGCGGTGACGCCTCTTTAATTCTAGGTGGACCAATGATGGGAATACCCGTACGCTCACTTGATGTACCGATTACCAAAGCTACCGGTGCGGTATTAGTTTTAGACGAACGTGCAACAGGTCATGATGAGATTATGCCGTGCATAAAGTGTACTCACTGCTTGCAAGCCTGCCCTATCCACTTAAACCCCTCTGAAATGGGACAACTCGCAGCAAAGCGCCAATATCAATCTATGGAAGAAAAGTATCACTTAAACGACTGCTTTGAGTGTGGCGCGTGCAGCTATGTTTGCCCTTCAAACATTCCCTTAGTGCAATACTTTAGAATTGCTAAAGCGTTAAACCGTGAAAGACATTTAGCTGACGATTAACTCGCCTTGAAAGCTATAAAAATGCGTCACTTAAGTTATTTTTCACAAAGCATAAAACAGTTTACTCACTTTCCAGTTAAAATAGCTTTATGACTTTATTTAGCTTATTTGGAAAAAAAACCTTTTCGCACGGCATTCACCCTGAAGAGTACAAAGCGGAAACCAGCGCAAAGCCGACACGACGTCTGCCTTTTGCGCCAGAAATCATTGTGCCTTTAGCACAAAGTATCGGCAAGCCCGCTAAAGCCTTAGTCTTTAAAGGACAGCAAGTGACACGCGGTGAAATAATTGCTGAAGCGGATGGCTTTATGTCGGTGCCTATACATGCGCCGGTTACCGGGAAAATCAAGACTATCGATATTTTTATGACGGCGACAGGTCAGAAATTACCTGCCATTAGCATAACAACGTCATTAAATTCTGGACAAGTGATTTTAGATACCGAGTGCCAACAAGATTACTTACAATTATCGCGCGCAGAATTAATTCAAGCGGTAAAAAATACCGGTATGGTCGGCTTAGGTGGTGCGGCATTCCCTACTCATGTAAAAATGAGTATTCCTGATGATAGGAAAATTCATACCATTTTAGTGAATGGCTGTGAATGCGAGCCTTTTCTAACTACTGACCATCGTGTCATGCTTGAAAAAATCGAGCAATTATTATTGGGTATTCGCATTGCCATGAAATGTGTTGATGCGCCTAAAGCCATTATTGGTGTTGAAGATAATAAAACCGATGTTTTAGCAGCGATTAAACCGTATTTGCCAGATGATGGTTCTATTAGCATAGAAGCAATAGAAACCAAGTACCCACAGGGTGCTGAGAAAATGTTGGCTTACTCATTATTAGGCATAGAGATCCCCTCCGGTGGTTTACCCTCTGAAGTAGGTTTAGCCGTTTTTAATGTAGCAACGTTAGCGGAAATCGGTGCATTATTACCCACAGGCCGCGGGCTAATCGAACGCATTATCACTATCACTGGCGATACCGTTGAAAAACCAGGTAACTATTTAGTACCTATCGGGACTCCCATTCGCTATTTATTAGAGTATGCAGGGGTTGTCGGTGATGAATTTGAGTTGATTTTAGGTGGGCCGATGATGGGCATGCCGATACAATCACTGGATGTCCCTATTACCAAAGGTACGGGGGGATTATTAGTTTTAGATAAGCGTGCAACAAAACAAGACGATGTATTACCCTGCATCAAATGTACGCAATGCTTACAAGCCTGCCCTATTCTTTTAAACCCAGCAGAAATGGGACAACTTGCGGCAAAACGTCGCTACGATATCATGGAAGAAGAGTTTCATTTGAATGACTGCTTTGAATGTGGTGCTTGCAGCTACGTATGCCCTTCAAATATTCCACTGGTACAATATTTTAGAATTGCAAAAACCTTAAACCGCGAAAGGCATTTACAAGATGGCTAAACCTTCATTAAAAATTGATTTACGTACCTCACCGTATATTCGTAAAGCACCGAGTGTGCCGCAAATTATGCGCAATGTTGTGTATGCCTTATTACCCTTAGCTGCTTATGCGATCTATCAATTTGGCATTAGTGCTTTGGCTTTAATGTGTACAACCGTCTTAAGCTGTATCGCGACTGAATCACTTTTTAAGCATTTAGCGAATCAAAAAAATACCATTTCAGATTTTAGTGCGGTTGTCACAGGACTGCTATTAGGCATGACCTTACCAGCAGGATTTCCTTTATGGATGGCCGCAGTCGCCGCTTTTACAGCCATCGCCATGGGCAAAACATTGTTTGGGGGTTTAGGCTTTAATGTTTTTAACCCCGCCTTAGTCGGTCGCGCGTTTATTCAAGCCGCTTTTCCTGTTTCTATTACGACATGGACGCCCGCTTTAGCAACAAACCGATTTATTGAATTTATTCCATCGAGCTTAGCAGTGCCTTTTATGAAGCCTGCCGCAACAGCGGAATGGTCAGCACAGGTTGCTATTGATGGCTTTACCGGCGCAACCCCCTTAGCCTTAATGAAATTTCAGGGCATCTTTACCGATAGTTATGATTTGTTTATCGGCTCTATTTCAGGTTCAACTGGCGAAACATCCAGCTTATTGATTTTAATCTGTGGTGCCTATTTAGTCGCACGAAAAATGCTCGATTGGCGTATTCCCGCGGCAGTCTTATTTGGTGCGGCAGTCACCTCTGAATTTTTCTATTTTATTGACCCTAGCCATTACCCTAGCCCTGCGTTTATGCTATTTTCTGGTGGTTTAATGTTTGCCGCTGTTTTTATGGCCAGTGATATGGTCGCCTCTCCCGTCACCCCTTTAGGGATTTTTGTATTTGGCTGCTTGGTCGGATTTTTAACCATTATTATCCGTTTATTTGGCGGTTTAACCGAAGCGGTTATGTATGCCATTTTATTTGCCAATGCCGCCACGCCAATCATAGAGTCTTATACCCAGCCACGGATTTATGGCGAACGTAAAAAAGCCCAGGAGAAATTATGAGTACACCAGAAAACCAAGTCCCTGAATTACCATCAAGCACCAAGCTGATTACCACCTTAGGTTTGGTGGCAATGATTTCTGGCCTATTAGTGGTGCTGGTCTATGAATTCACCAAACCGATTATTGCTGAAAATAAACGTGTCGCAACCGAACGCGCTATTTTCAAGGTATTACCCAAAGCAACGAGCCGCCTTACCTTTAAAGTCACTGCAACCGGTATCACTTTAAGTGATGACAAAGCCAGCGGCCCTTTAATTTATGCTGGCTATGATGATCAGCTTAATTTAGTCGGCGTTGCTTTAAATGCCGCCGCACAAGGCTATCAAGATACCATTCAATTATTATATGGTTATCAACCGAGCACCGGCTGTATCACCGGCTTTGATGTACTAAAAAGCACTGAAACGCCAGGTTTTGGTACAAAAATCACCAGTGATATAGATTTCTTAGCTAATTTTAACTGCTTAGAAGCCAAGGTGAATATTGCGCAGGCGACATTAATGCAGGTCATAAAAACAGTCCGTCATGGCACAAAAACACAGGCATGGGAAATTGATGCTATTTCAGGGTCAACCATTACCTCAAATGCCATTGGACGTATGCTCAACCAAAGTGGGCAAAGCTTACATCCTATTGTGATGCAAAACCTTAACCGTTTAGAAAAAGGCAAGGAGTAAACTATGAGCCAGCCAATTAAAAAAGAAACCCCCTTAACACTTGATGTCTTTACCGCCGGCATTTGGAAAGACAATCCGGTTTTTGTCATGATGCTCGGTTTATGTCCCGTTTTAGCGGTGACTAACTCAGTGCTCAATTCATTGGCGATGGGAATTGCCAGTATTTTTGTTTTAGTCTGTTCAAATGCCTTAGTTTCCATGCTGAGACACTTTATCCCTAAGCAAGTACGCATCACCACTTATATTATTATTATCGCGACTTTTGTCACCTTGGTTGATTACATGATCCAAGCTATTAGCTTAGATTTATACAATCGCCTGGGCGCTTTTATTCAGTTGATTGTGGTTAACTGCCTTATTTTAGGTCGTGCAGAGGCTTATGCCTCTAAAAATGGCGTGATTAAATCTGTTGTCAGTGCATTAGGTATGGGGCTCGGCTTCACACTTGCTTTAGTGATGCTCGGTGGCGTACGTGAATTATTAGGTGCCGGACAACTATTAGGCTACCAAGTATTCAGTACACAATTCGAACCTTGGGTCGTGATGATTTTACCGCCCGGCGGCTTTATTGTTTTAGGCTGTTGGTTATTGCTTATCAACTATATAGCACAACGTAAAACAGCCAAGCTAGTTGCTACAGAAGCGGCTTTGCATAGTACAGTAGGACAATAAATTTCATTATGACAACAGAAACAACACCTTTTTACCAAAAACCAATTTTACTGATCGTTTTAGCGGGTATCCTTTGGTTTGCACTGCTCGGCTACCGTGACTTAATTGATCCTGACGAAGGCAGATATGCTGAAGTCGCACGTGAAATGTTAAGCACAGGTGATTGGGTAACACCGCGTTTAAATGGCTATAAATTTTTCGATAAACCGCCACTGCAATACTGGGGCTCTGCTATTAGCATGGCTATCTTAGGCGAAACCAATGCCGCCGCGCGAATATGGTGTGCGGGCACGGGATTTTTAGGTGCCTTATGGATGGGTTTTGTCGCCTATCGCTTATATGGCAAGCGCGCAGCTCAATATACCTTCTTAATGCTGGTTAGCTCCTTTTTATATTTTGGTATAGGCCATGCCAATGTTCTAGATATGGGCGTCAGCGTGTTTTTATCTGTTGCTATCGGTGCTTTTGCTTTAGCACAAGCCGAACGAAATACGGCCAGTAAAGGTCAACTATGGATGCTATTAAGCTGGGCAGGCTTAGCCGCAGCCGTATTAAGCAAAGGTTTAATCGGTATTGTTTTTCCGGGAGCTGCGATTGTTTTTTATAGCTTATGGCAACGCGACTGGGCGCTATGGAAAAACCTGTTTGTTATTAAAGGACTCAGCTTATTTCTGCTATTAGTTCTACCTTGGTTTATTCTTGTTAGCCAAGCAAATGATCAATTTTTACATTTTTTCTTTATTCATGAACATTTTGAACGCTTCACTTCAACTGTACATAATAGAGATCAACCTTGGTGGTACTTTGCTGTCGTTTTATCGGTGGGATTTTTACCGTGGATAACAAATATTCTCAGCGCTATTTTTAAACCTGAATTCTCTTGGAAAGTCATCAATAAAGGCGAATTTGAAGCATCGCGTTTATTTTGGGTTTACGCCGTATTTATCTTCCTATTTTTCTCACGCTCGCACTCAAAATTAGTACCTTATATCATCCCTATTTTTCCCTTTTTAGCGGTTTTAGCCGGCGAAAAATTAGCCAAACATCAGCAAAGTTTACGCACTATTATTAGTACTGTTGTATTAGCGATTATCGTTGCAATCGTCGCATGGAAAATCACTGATTCAGCCAAACCAGCAACACCTCTACCTATCTTTTTAGAGTTTAGACCTTGGTTGATTGCAGCGTCAATTAGCTTAGCCATTGCCAGTGCAATTGCGTTTTATTATCGTCAAAAACAACACATTGCTTTTACCATTATTGCGATAGGCGCATTGCTCGCTTTTAACTTAGGTGCATCAGGATACCAAAGCCATAGCAGTATCCGCTCAGGAAAAAACATGGCAACTGCTATTCAAAACTACTCAAGTGCTAAAACACTAGCTGTATATAGCGTTAATGATGTTAATTATTCGCTTATTTATTATCTCAACCGCACTATTACCATGGTTGGCTATACCGGTAATATGAGCTTTGGTATTGGTCGTGAAGCAAAAGACTGGATTTCATCGGAGGCTGACTTCATGCCAACCTGGCTATCATCGCAAAAAGCAATTGCCGTGATGACAGCCAAAACCTACCAATCATGGCTAGAGCGCAAAATCCCCATGAAAGTAATTTATCAAGATCCACGCCGTTACGCCGTGGCAAGGAATTAATATGCAAAAAAACACGGAATTACTTTCTATCATCATTCCTTTTTATAACGAACAAGAAGTAATTGAAGAGTGCCAAAGCCGCTTATCTAGTGCTGTAAAAGCTATCGATATGGATGTAGAAATGATCTATATCAACGATGGCAGTAAAGATAATACTTTAAGTATTCTTAGCAAATTATTAGAAAAAGATTCGCGTATAAAAATCATTGATCTCAGCCGTAATTTTGGCAAAGAAATCGCTATGACAGCCGGTATCGATGCTGCAAAAGGCGATGCCGTTATTGTGATTGATGCCGACCTACAGGATCCACCGGAATTAATGGTCGATATGGTAGCTAAGTGGCGCGAAGGTTTTGATGTTGTTTATGCCAAGCGTGTAGAGCGGAAAGGTGAAAGTTTTATGAAAAAACTCACCGCCAGCCTATTTTATAAACTCATCAATAAAATAAGCGATACCGAAATTCCTGCAAACGTTGGTGATTTTCGCCTCATGAGCCGCCAAGCCGTGGATGCACTCAATCAAGTCCGTGAACGCAAACGTTTTATGAAAGGCCTATTTGCGTGGATCGGTTTCCCTCAAACTGCAATCGAATACAGTCGCGACCCTCGTTTTGCAGGAGAAACTAACTGGAATTATGGCAAGTTAATTAAATTTGCAGTGGAAGGTATTTCGTCATTCACTCAGGAACCTTTACGCTTAGCCACCTATGCAGGATTTTTTACCGCGCTAGGAGCTTTTCTATTCGGCCTGTACTTTATTGCTAAAACCTTAATTTTTGGTGAAGTTGTACAAGGTTTTACAACACTCATCACCGTTATTTTATTCTTCTCTGGGGTACAACTTTTATCCATTGGTATTCTTGGCGAATATATTGGTCATATGTTTATTGAATCTAAACAACGCCCTTTATATTTTGTGAAAAAAACATATGGGTCAGATAGTTTAGCTGACTAAAAATAATTTTTGGGGGGGATTACCAGTCGAACGACTCTTTTATTTTGTTTAGCAGAAAATTGGCTTTATACCCAGAATAGACTCAAGCAAGCACTGCAGCATTTCAGTTTCTCAGCCAAAGGCCCATTGTTTAGTTTGTTAAACACATTGCCTTTTTAGCTCAGTGCTATCCCCTAGAGCGACACCTTCGTTTGTCATTCATCCTAAATAGCTGGCTTAGCGCTCAAATACTAGCAGCGCAGTGGCAATGGACTTACAATAATTATCATCCACATTCAGCAATTGACCGCGTTCCACCAAGGTAGTTGCTTGTAATTAATAAGCCCTCTACTTTTGATTTATGTTAATAATGAGGGATTACCTATTTATAATTTAGTTCAATGTATTTTGAATTAGCATTTTCTTTACGCGGGGAACGGCTCATGCTTAGAAAACTTATTTCCATTTTGCTTATGGTTATATTTCTGGCTATTATCAATAGATATTATTTTTCAGACCTTGAATCTCTTAAAAAAGAAAATAATACCCCCCCTCCAGCAATTGAAAAAATAAACTTAGGCGCAGAATTGAGTTTACTTTCTGCTCCCATTTGGATTGCTGAATATCATGGTTATTTTAAGCAACAAGGCCTAGATGTAAATATTATTGAGTTTGATTCGGGTAAAGCCAGTTTTATGGCTATGCTGGAGCAACAGGGGGTAGATATCTCTACTGTGGCTCCAACCCCTATTATGTTTAGTAGTTTTAATCGTCAAGATTTTTCAATTATCGCTACTTTTGTTCATTCTGATGATGATGTTAAGGTTATTGCTCGCAATGATAAGGGAATAATCAAAGCAAAAGATTTAGTTGGTAAAAAAATTGCTACGCCCTCCGGAACTACCGGACAGTTCTTTGTTGATGCATTTTTGACATTTAATAATATCCCTGTTTCCCAAGTTGAAATACTCAATATTAGCCCAGCAAATTTGCCCGAGGCATTACAAAAAGATCGGGTTGATGCCATTGTAATCTGGGAGCCGCATGCTTATGAAGCTCAGCAATTAATGCACGATAAAACCATACGCATACCAAGTAAGAATATTTATATGGAAACATTTAACTTTATGGCTATGAATAGATTCACAAACACACACCCCGAAAGTATTAAAAAGTTTCTATTAGCCATTAGTAAGGCTATCAATTTTATAGATAACAATCAGCAACTGGCACAACAAATTGTGGCACGAAAACTAGTGCTAGATGAGAAAATAGTTAAGCACTTATGGCCAGACTATAATTATGCACTATCCCTGAATCAAGAATTAATCGTGACACTGGAGATGGAGGCAAGGTGGGCAGTCAGAGAAAAGTTAACAGACAAAATAGAAATCCCCAATTATTTTAACTATATATATTTTCAAGCACTTGAACAAATAAATCCAAAAGGAGTAAATATTTTTCAGTAATTTTTACAGCTGAACAAAATTTATTCAGGAGAATTTATAATGACAATCAGAAACCGGATTCGTGTATTGATACTTATTCCAATTATTTTTGGAATAAGTCTAATCAGCATTGAGCACTGGATGACACAACGCGTTAACAAAGTACTTGAAAATGATAGTTTAATAACTGAAATCACCTTATCCATATTCATCATAAATCATTTGTCTGGTGAACTGGTTCGCCACCCTAATGAAAACCGCCCAAAACAACAATGGCAGAAAATGCACAGCACCTTGGGCTCGCAAATATTTTTGCTCACTAAACAAAAAGAAATCTATGAAGATGTCGTTGCCGATCTACAACAAGCACACCTCTCATCAGGGGAACTCTATCAACAAATCTGTCACGAATGCTTAACGACTAGCAATCAAACTCTAAGTATAACTCGCCGTCAAAATTATATTATTGAACGTATATTGCTAATTTCACAAAATATGATGTCTGATGCGATACATCTACGAGAAATAAGTAATCAAAAGGTGGAGATAATACGTCAAGAAGAAAAGCAACTTATTCTCTGGATAAATTTAATATTAATAGCCATCTTAGCTACGTTTACTTTTTTACTAGGCCGCCGTACTACCGCTTCAATCACACGCCTTAAACAAGGGGCTGATATTATTGCCACGGGAGATTTGGATTATCGTGTGGGGAATTTACCTAGTGATGAACTCGGTGAACTTGGTAAGGCTTTTGACCATATGAGCGAGCGCTTGCAACAGTCTCTTGCTTCAAAAGATCAATTAAATGTAGAAATTAATGAGCGTAAAGAAATTGAAAAAAAATTAAAGGATTATCAATTATTCCTGGAAGAAAACGTACAGGAACGCACCAAAGAGTTGTTACTCTCGAAACAACAGGCAGAATCTGCTAACCGTGCAAAAAGTACTTTTTTGGCTAATATGTCCCATGAGTTAAGAACCCCATTGAATGCTGTTATTGGTTTTTCCGAGCTATTGAAACAGGAAAAATCAAATGAAGAGGTACAGCATAACTTGGATACCATTAATCGTAATGGCCAACATTTATTAGCTATGATCAATGATATCTTGGATATGTCCAGGATAGAAGTCGGCCGTATCTTATTAAATAATAAGCCATTTGATATATTAATATTGTGTCTAAGTATTATTGATAATTTTAAGTCCAATGCCGAAGCTAAAGGCTTAGAACTTAAATTTGAACAATCATCAAATTTCCCCCGCTACATAATGGCTGATGCTACTAAAATTCGCCAGATTCTAATTAATTTATTAAGCAATGCTTTGAAGTTTACTGCCAAAGGAACAGTCACTTTACGCTTGGCAGCTATGCCCGGAGAAAATAGTCAAAATATTATTTTGACCTTTGAAGTTGAAGATACAGGTATCGGAGTTTCTAAGGAGTATCAAGCCTCTATTTTTGAGCCCTTTGTTCAATTAGCTGACTTTGGAGGCAGGAATGGGACGGGCTTAGGATTGTCCTTAACTCATAAATTTGTCTCTTTAATGAAGGGCCAAATAGGTATAGAAAGTGATACCGATAGGGGATCTCTATTTAGAGTTCAACTCCCCGTTTGTAAAGCTAGCGATGAAGAAATAGAGATTGTAAACCCAAGTCATGGGCGTATTTTGTCATTACAATCAGGGCAACCTGAATGGCGAATTTTGTGCGTTGATGATAATCCTGATAATAGCCGGCTATTGCAAAATATATTACAACCCGTTGGGTTCAAGGTTAAAACAGCAAATAATGGGAAACAGGCAATACAAACATTTAAGGCATGGCAGCCACATTTTATCTGGATGGACAGGCGTATGCCTTTTATGGATGGCTTGGAAATAACCAAAAAAATTCGAGCCATGCAAGGGCTTCATGCCCCTATTATTGTCTCACTAACGGCCAGTGTTCTTGAGGAAGATGAACCTGAGGTGATGGCTGCTGGATCAGATGATATTCTGCATAAACCGTTTATAGCGAATGAGATTTTTCAATTTCTAGCAAGGTACCTAGGCGCTCGATATGTGTATGAAAAAGAACAATCCAACAATAAAAATAGTGAGCAAGAAGGAACTGTTGATATATCAGCACTCTATAGTGCTTTACCTATAGAGTTAAAACATGAGTTTTGTGAGGCCGTGCTTGCTCTTGATATAGAGCGCTCTCTGGAGCTTATTGTGCATATAGCTAAGATAAACACTGATTTAGCTGCCGCCCTATCCAAGCAGGTAAATGCCATGAACTTTGAAAGCTTGCAGGCGTTATGTTTGTAACTGTATGTTGATTATTAACGCTACAAATTTTGCCAGTATTTTTACCCATTGAATTAATAAAGGTATTAGCTTCATTAATTGATTTTTCCACTGCTGCGATTAAAGTGCTAGCATCCGACTTAGTCCCCCTTAATTCATAAATAAAGAGTTATAATATTCCCTTATGTATTATATGCATACAAAACATAAGCCACTACAAGGAACGTGATGATAGTAACAAACCAAATTCTTATCGTTGATGATGTGATGGACAATATTCAAGTCGCGATGAATATTTTAAAAGAAGATAACTATGATTTTGCATTTGCTAGAGATGGAGCAGAAGCACTACGGTTAGTTGAAACAGAAGTTTTCGACCTAATCCTTTTAGATATCATGATGCCGGGTATGGACGGCTTTGAAGTCTGTCAAAAATTAAAACAAAACCCGCGAGCAAAATCAGTTCCTGTGATTTTTTTAACCGCAAAAACTGATGTCGATTCTATCGCAGAAGGCTTTGAGTTAGGCGCGGTGGATTATGTTACCAAACCTTTTCATCCTAATGAGCTACTGGCCAGAGTCAAAACCCATTTGCAATTATCCAACGCAACTCGCCTATTGCAACAAAATAATATTGAGATGAAAGTTAAAGTTGACTTGGAACATCATCGTATTAATCAGGAAATTGAAAATACCCAGATAGAAATCATACGCATGCTAAGCAGTGTAATGGAGTCTTTTTCTGATGAAACAGGCGGCCATATACGCCGAGTTGCTAACTATTCAAAATTGTTAGCCCAACACTATTGTGGTGTCACAGCAAAAGATGTCGAGATCGTTTATCAAGCCTCGCCTATGCACGATATAGGTAAGATAGCCATAGACAGCAACATATTACATAAACCGGGTAAGCTGACTGGTATGGAATATAAGCTGATGTGTGAACACACCACGCTTGGACATCGAATACTGCAGAATTCAGAACGACAACTTATGAAAGCGGCTGATATTATCGCCTATCAGCATCATGAAAAATGGAATGGTACCGGTTACCCCCAAGGGTTAAAAGGCGAAAATATTCATATCTTTGGCCGCATCGTTGCTCTTGCTGATGTGTTTGATGCATTAACTCAACGCAGAAGCTATAAGAATCCCTGGCCGATTGAAAAAGTTTTTCAATATTTCACAGAACAAAGTGGCGAGCATTTTGACCCTAGATTGGTTGAGATATTAATAGAGCAGCAAGACGAATTTATTCACATTATGAACGCCACTCAATAAAGGCTGAATACTCTATGGTGAGCAGCAAAACATTTAGATTTAGCTGGCTTATTTTTTTATTCCAACTACTGTTATTTGCCAATATTGCTAGCGCATCTCCTGCGGATAAAAACTTAAGCCTGAATCAACAACAGCTTGAATGGCTAAAGCAGCACCCAGTGATTAAAATTGGGGTAGATGCTGGATATGCTCCTTATGCTTTTATCGATCAACAAGGACAGTTTCAAGGCATTTCTGCCGATTTTACCTCACTCATCAGTCAAAAACTGGACGTTGAATTTCAACTTGTTCCAAGGCTGAGCTGGCCGCAAATCATTGATGCTGCAAAAAATCGCAAACTGGATGTTATTACCACGGCCGCAAAAACCAGAGATCGTGAAGAATTTCTAAATTTCAGCCAGATTTACATCCCAACGCCCCTAGTGATCATGTCGCGTTCTGATGATCAACGTATCAACAGTTCAAAAGATTTAAGTTCTTATAAAATAGCCTTAGTAAAAAAATATTCATCTTCACAGCAGGTACTCTCCGAAAACCCCAACCTTGATATCGTCGCAGTCGATACCCCTCTGGATGGACTGATTGCCGTTTCATCAGGTAGCGCCGATGCCTACATAGGTGTGCTGGGCATTAATACCTATTTAAGTAGTCAACACGGAATCACTAACCTAAAAGTCGCCTCTCGTTATGATATGCGCCATAACGGACAACGCTTTGGAGTGCGTAAAGACTGGCCTGAGCTAAGCGTAATTCTTGATAAAACACTGGACGCCATTCCCATTGTGGAAAAAAATGCTATCTTCCAACGCTGGCTTCCTGTTACTGGCATACAACCATCACCAGTCATCAGCCTGACAAAGCAGGAAATATTATGGCTGAGCAAACACCCAAGCATTAAAGTTGGTGCGGACCAAAACTGGCCGCCCTTTGAGTTTGCCAACAAAGCTCGCCAACATCAAGGCATTTCAGCCGATTACCTACAAATCATTGCGGATCAATTAGGCATACAATTTGAAGTTTACCCCAACGAATGGAAAACTGTATTAAACAGTGCAAAGCAACTTGAATTAGATATCTTAGCTTGTGCGGGCCAAACGGAAGAACGCAAAACCTATTTTGATTTTACCCAACCCTATATAGAAATAGATACCGTGATTGTTATTCCCCACAACAATCAGCACATAAAAGATATTTCAGACTTAGCAGGTAAAAGAGTTGCCCTGCCAAAAAACAATTTTGTACACGAACAACTGCGTAGCCAATTTCCAGAAGTTCAGTATCATTTTACGCTATCTAATGAAGAAGCATTACAAGCCGTGTCTTTAGGGCAAGCAGATGCTTATGTCGGTAACCTAGCCGTCGCGGGGCATTTTATTCAGAAACACCTGCTGACTAATCTGAAAATTGTTAACCAGACCCCTTTTAAAAAAACTAAGCTAAGTCTCGCAATCCGTAAGGATTGGCCTGAATTGACTAGCATGATCAACAAAGTATTAAGTAATGTTGAGATTCAACAACATAGAAAAGTCATGAACAAGTGGTTACCCTCAATCACCCTAGCCAGTATCAGTAAGAAAGACCCAGGACTTACCATACAGGAAAAAAAATGGGTTAATGAACACCCTTCCATTCTAGTCAGTGGTGATCCTATGTGGCCACCAACCACCCTGTTTAATAAACAGCAAAAATACGTGGGTATAGTGCCTGATTATTTAAACCTAATTACTCAGGCAACAGGATTACAATTCAAATATAAAAATTCTGGTACTTGGGATGCGGCATTGAAGCACATGCATGCTCATGAAATTGACCTGATTGATGGTCTGGCTCCGTCAGAAAAGCGAGCTAAAACCATGTTATTCAGCGATTCCTATATAAAAATGCAAAGCGCTATCATTACTGCCGATGATATGGGCTATATCAATAATCTAGATGATATTGCGGATAAACGTATCGCCATCATCAAAGGCTATATCACAGAGCAACTCATCGCCAAAGATTATCCCAATATTAAGCCCGTGTTACTGGGTAATGCGACACAAGGATTACAAGCTCTGGCTAACAAAGAGATTGATGCCTTTATCCTGGATATTCCCACTTTTGATTATTACAGCCGGAAACTAGGCTTAAGTAATTTAAAAATTAGCGGTATTACCGATTATTCTTTTGATATCAGCTTTGGTATCCGCAAAGATTATCCAGAGCTACAAAGTATACTCAACAAAGCCCTACAGACTATCAACAAACAGCAACGGCATGAGATCTATCGCAAATGGATTTCTGTCGAATATGCACAGAAAATCGATTATAAACTGATTTTGCAAATCAGCGGCATTGCTTTATTAGTTCTATCCTTTTTGGTTATTTGGAACTGGACATTAATTAAACAGATCAATCGCCGTAAAAACGCTGAAAAAGGCTTAAAAACTGAACGCCAACGCCTGCTGGATATTATTGATTTTTTACCCGATCCGACCTTTGTTGTTGACCAAAACCGTTGCGTCATTGCTTGGAATAAGGCCATAGAAAATTTAACAGGCACTCGTTTCTCTGACATCCAAGGGCTAGGTGAATATGCATATTCTAAAGCCATCTATGGGATCGCTAGGCCTACCTTAATTGATCTTTATAGTGACCCGAATATGGACCTATCTAACGATTATGCCCAACTAACTCAGGAAGGAGACTTCTATCATGCAGAAACATTTCTTGAAAAAACCAAGGATGGCTTAGGTGTTTATTTATGGATACAAGCAGCCCCCTTATGCGATAGTGAAGGCAAGCCCTATGGAGCAATTGAAACACTTAAGAATATTAGCCAATTAAAACAAACAGAAGTAGAGCTTATCCAAGCACGTAAAAAAGCAGAACTGTCCACCCAGGCAAAATCAGAGTTTCTGGCGAATATGAGCCACGAAATCCGTACTCCTATGAATGCCATTCTAGGTTTCACCGAATTACTTGAGCGGCAGGTTGAATCACAACAACATAAAAACTATTTGGGTACCATCAAATCTGCCGGAAAATCTCTTTTAATGCTAATTAACGACATTCTGGATTTATCAAAAATTGAAGCAGGGAAAATGGATCTACAACTTGAATCCGTTAACCCGCATATATTATTTCAAGAAATCGCCGATATTTTCTCCATTAAAATGCAGGAAAATAACCTAGAGTTCTTAATAGAAATTGATCAAAGTATACCTGAATGCTTGGTACTCGATGGCTTACGTTTACGTCAGGTTTTATTCAATTTATTAGGTAACGCAGTCAAATTTACCCATGATGGCCATATAAAAATGGTTGCTGAAAAACAATACACCGAAGAAGACCATAGTGTACTGGATCTGGTAATAAAAATTGAAGATACAGGAATGGGGATACCTAAAGATCAGCAGGATAAAGTATTCCGTATTTTTGAACAAAAAGCTGATCAGAGTGTGAAACAGTTTGGCGGTACCGGACTGGGATTATCCATATGTAAACGTCTAACTGAATTAATGAACGGAGAGATTCTGCTTGAGAGTACACCAGGAAAGGGCTCGATTTTCAGCGTGGTCTTGCATGAAATTGCAGTGTCTTCACAAAAACTTGAACCCGAAACAGATAAACAAAGTTTCGAACTCAGCCATATAAAACTGGATCCCGCGACTATACTCATTGTTGATGACATAAAAAATAACCGCTTAGTGGTTAAAGAAAACTTTGCCACGACTAATATCTCCACACTGGAGGCCGAAAATGGGGCTCAGGCAATAGAACTGACTAAACAAGGCAATATAGATTTAATTTTAATGGATATAAGAATGCCAGTTATCGGTGGTTATGAAGCTGCCGATACAATAAAATCCTTTTCTGATGTCCCTATCATTGCTCTCACTGCCTCGGTACTCAGGGAAGAATACGAGAAAATAAAATCCAGCAATTTTGATGGCTATTTACGTAAACCGGTACTAAGAACAGACCTGTTCAAGGAGATATGCCGATTCCTTCCCTATCAAAAACAGGAAGCAGAAAAACAAGCGGAAATTGCCGTTTTATCAGAGCACGCTCAGGTTAATATTAATGAGATCATAAAGCAGCTGGATGATGAGTTAGTTCCACTCTGGCAAAAAATACAGAACTCCAATCGAATTTCTCAGATACAACGCTTTAGTGAAATGCTTGAAACATTAGCGCTTAAATATCAGCTAAACCTAGTTGAAAATTACAATAAAGAACTGAGAGGCTATATGGATGCCTACGATATTAAAAATATGACCGCTGTTTTAAGCCGCTTTAACAAGCTAGTTGAACAACTCAAAACTTATTCCGACTCATAGTGCTATCGGTTGAACATTATAGGCTCGATACATTAGCGGAAAGTGTTACAAAGCGACCTTGATAGATAGTGAACGCTATTTATTGACCTGTAACCAGTATATCGAATAAACCCCGTCGCAGCTGAATGTCCGTGATCAAGTTAACAATATAATACTTTAGGCAAGAGCAATGTATTGCTAACTCCTCATACATGCTATAAAACACTAAGAACAAATAAAACCTAGGCTCTAGCGGATAAAAGCTTTAAAGCTAAAGTTGCAAAACTGATCAATAAAAAAGCTCAAGAAAAACCATACAGAGAAGGTAGGCGTTCTATACCCATCACACTTGAAGATGCAGTTTTTTTCAACCGTCATCCCCGCATGCTTTTAGCGGGGATCTACTTAAAACACTAGACTCCCGCTAAAAGCATGCGGGAGTGACGAGAATTTGAATCATTGTATCTTCAAGTAATTTGGGTATAAGCAATTTAAAAAAGTCTGATAGCAATCGAATCAGACCCCGTTGATTTTGAAAAAAAGAGAACGAGGACGATGAAAGCACTAAAATCAAAGCATATCACCTCTTTAGTTTTATCTATTATTATCTGTGCACCTAGCCTACAAGCAGGTCAGACAAAGGAATTTATTTCTGTTCAGAGCAGAATTTACAGCAATGTAAATACAGCTTATTTCAATAAAACACAAACAAAAGAAGAAACGGAAACTTTACTCGCCTTATACCAGCTTAATAACCATCAATTGCTTTGGTTTAATGTTGAATCTCCCATTACAAGAATCAATCAGCTATTAACTGTTTTCAACAAAGCTAAAGAACAAGGGCTAAACCCAGCAGACTACAATATAAAAAAACTTAATTCCCAGTGGTTAAAACTACTACGAAGCAATCCAAGCTTTGTTGAATTCTCGGATTTTGACCAAATTTTAAGCCTCACTTTTATACGCTATCTAAATGACCTTCATTACGGAAGAATAGACCCCAAAAGTATCGGCTACCACCTGCCTAAAAAGCAATTTAACAATTTAGCTAAACCCATTTTTAATGCATTACAAAGCAACGAAATAGATACCTTAATAAGTAATCGAGAGCCAAACAATGATACTTACAAAAAATTAAAAATAGCCTTAAAAAAATATAATAAACTTAATTCCTTATGGAACTCACCCTTAAAATTTGGCTTTGAAAAATCCCTGCGCCCCGGAGACTGGTCAACACAAGTGTCTAGTTTAAGAAGCTATCTAAATATTTTACAGTCCACTCCCACCACAAGCAGCAAAATAAGCACACCACCTGACAATAACTATATCGGTGAAATTGTTAATAAAATTCGCATACTACAAAAAAACTATAATTTAGTTAATGACGGCATTATAGGCAAACAAACACTAAGCATATTAAACACACCTCTGAGTCATCGCATAAAACAAATCGAACTCTCTATGGAGCGTATAAGATGGCTACCCAAGCAACAAGAGGGGCCTAATATTTTTGTTAATATTCCAGCGTTTCGGTTATGGGCTAATAACCCACAGTTAGAAGATGACAATTTGAATATGAAAGTGATTGTCGGCAAAACAACGAAGAGAGTAAAGGATAAAAAGAAATATACAACACCGGAACAAATAGAAGCAGAAGCTAAATCATTACAAACTCCCGTGTTTACCGCTGACTTAAGTTTTTTAGTTTTTAACCCTTACTGGAACATTCCTAAAAACATATTAAAAAAAGAAGTGCTTCCGCGTTTAGAAAAAAAGCCAGACTACTTAGAACAACATAACATGGAGATTGTTCCACATTTTTCTCATCATGCCGAAATACTGCCTAATAACGAAGAAAACATTAGCCTGCTATATACCGAGCAATTAAGACTACGCCAGCGCCCTGGTAACAAAAATTCACTAGGCGACATTAAATTTATATTCCCTAATGATTATGCAATATATCTACACGACACGCCCTTTAGGGGGCTGTTTAGACAGACTAAAAGAGATTTTAGCCATGGCTGTATCCGTGTAGAAAACCCACCCGCCTTAGCCAAATTCATCTTAAAAAACCGCAAGAACTGGAATAAAGACAAAACAAAAGCTATTCTAAAAACAAAAGAACCGACTATTGTTGGCGTCCTGAGCTCAAAAATACCCGTTGTTATTTTTTACACGACCGTATTACCCAACGAAACCGACGTTTCATTCTATCCGGATATATATGGCCTCGATGAAATATTAATAACGGCTCTCTCAGCGCGTAGCCAAACAATAACCATTAATTAATACCCTGTTAGAAGCCCAGCTGATTAGCTATAAGCTTCCGCACTATTCAATCCTTTTGATGAATAAAGCTTATTGATTTAAGCACAGCCCACTAGCACAAACAGTCATTACCTGAGTTGGAAATCTACCAAGTACGCACTGCCCCGGTATCAATATGAACAAAATTTGAACGCGGGTAATGCCCTACCCCACCACGTGCCAAACTAATTGCTGCCGCCTGAATATCTCGCGAATGAACACCTTCAATACGTATATCGATTGCCTTACCTTGCATATGTAAACTTTTTGTCGCAACGCCGCTACTGTTTTTATGTAATGCTGCATTTGATTTTGGCGAGCGATACCCAGAAATAACCTGAAAAGGCTGGCTGGTTCCTAACGTGCCTTTTAAATCATAAAGTAAATCAATTAACAACGGATCCATTGCTAAAACTTCGTTCGTCCGATGATCACGTAATAAATAACTTATGTCACGCAATGCTTCCGCAACATACTCACCACGCTCAAAATAATTAAGCGCTATTTTTTCTTCCGTATGTAAGTTATGCAAGCTGAGTGCTTTATCTAAATCTAAAGGCGTCACTCCAGCATAAAGGCTACGTGGTAAAGCCGCAACCGTAGCAATCCCTAGTGCCCCACACAAAAACTCACGTCGACTTATATTTTTTGATATTTTATTCATGCAACCTATACTATCTGTTCATACCCTTTAAAATGATGACAGGGTGCACAGTTTAGCTAAAACTCACTGAAAACCCATTTCAAATGGCACTGTTATGCTTCACAAAAAATGATACTGTAGTATATCAGTATTATTACAATTAGCATCACCTATAATCTGTAAACAGTTGATTAGATGAGACAAATACAACCCTTTTAGTAATAGCCCCTGACAACTATTATTTCAGCGCCTAAATTGCTGAAAAATCGCACTCAGGTACAGTAGACTTACAATTCATGCTAGGTATAATTTCTCCCACAGCACCAACATAGCAAGATTAATTACCTAGCTAACTGGCTTGCGACTAAAGGAGTTAGAAATTGCATGGAGCACGCCAAACCTATTGTGAAGTAGAGACGGAAAGTTACAGACCTTAGTTCTTAAGGTGGCTGGACTGCAAATTAAATTTATATATAAAATAATTTGTTAATTTTTGGGGATTTAAAATGAAAAAAGTTTTATTAAGTTTGTTTTTTACGATGTTTGCTGCGCAGGGTAATGCAGCAACATTTGATTTTATTGGTGAAGCTAATGAAAAAATCTACAAAGCTGGAATACAGGGCGAACAAGGCTACACCGGAACCAGCTACGTAAGAGAGGTCGATGGAATTACACTTACTGCACAAGGGCAGTCAATCTCAGACGATGGTAAAACATGGGATGACGCTTCAGTTTATCTAGATAGTCGATAGAACAATGGAAATGCTGGTATGGGTGTTTGTAAGGTATTAAGTGGCTCAACGAATCAATGTAATCCTGGTGGTGACGATAATGTTACGCTTGGTGAGAAATTAATTTTAGATTTTGGCCAGCAAGTCGCTATTTCAGAAATAATAATGTCTAATGGGGTCCATGAACTCGACTTTACTGGTCAATTCAGTTTAACTATTGATGGAGTCGACATGGGGCAACCTGACTTAGCATCTGTATTTACAACAGTATTGATAGGTCAAAGGTTTGAACTATGGAATAACAATACAACGGAAGTAGCAAGTAAAGAATTTTATATCGGTAGTATGACCGTTTCTGCAGTACCGATTCCTGCTGCAGTATGGTTATTTGGTTCAGCATTAATGGGTTTAGTTGGTGTTTCACGTCGTAAATCTTCAGCTGTTGTAGCTTAATTGCAATAGTGCAAAACTTTAATGCTTAGAAAAGGAGGGCTTTATGTCCTCCTTTTTTTGCCTAAATCATGTTGTTTATGACTTTTTTCTATGCTTCAGCGTTATAAAAGTCATTACCCCCAACTCATACCCAGCGCCTAAATCATGCTCCTGCACCCATACTTTCTGATGATTGCGCAACAAAGTCCAAAGCGCTTTAATCACGGGCTCTTCACTGATGTCTAAAGCCTGCTTGCAGCCAGCTAATTGTTTTGCATACAATTCAGCATTGCCTTTTTGTAGCAAAGCATCTAATTCCGGCAAACTCACACACATCAAACCGATTACATAAGGAAACGAGCAGGCCATGAGCAGGCTCTGTAGGTCTATATCAAACATAGCAATAACCGGCAAGCGAACTGTCTCGAGTAATTGCCTAAGTGTTTGTTCGCTGTACTCTTTATCACCGCGATACATCACCAGTGGGTTTGCATATTCGCTTGGCAAGTTCAATTTAATCTTTTGCAGTTGATCAAAACAGCGGTAATTTTCAACGATGATAATACAACTGTGCTCAATACTTTTTAGCTGCTCTAAGCACATATCTATATGACAAAATTCGGGTAAATCATATTGCTGCTGACTAATATACAAACACTGCCCAGCCAATACCTTAAAAGCCAATCGCTGCGCTTTTACCTTTTTTCCTGCTAGCTTTTCATCACTAGTATGCTCTAGCGCTTCTTCTCGGTGCATGTCCGAAAAATCAGCCAGCGAGGTTTCCTGTAAATTAATTCCATTTTCCAGCTGGATGATTTCCAGTAATCTCGCTCGATCATGCGCAGTTAGTTTTAAATCATAGCCTTGTGCTGAGCCAACTTCATACTCTTCATGTAAAAACTGCCAACTTTTGCTTTTCAGCGAGACTCGCTCTTTTTTCTGCTTAATCGCGGCTTCAGCAGCCCGCAATAGCGTTCGACTCAAACTCACTCTGTCACCCAGCGCAAAACAATATCCTTAACCTTTTTATTACCGGTAAACGCTGCATGGCTAGCAAACTGAATAAAGTCCATCTGAATTTTAGTGTGCCGTTGCTGCTGCCTGAGCCATTCATTTAGCACACAACCTAGCCATAACGCCGGTTCAATATCTTGTACATATTTTTGTTGAAAACTCAGAGCAGAAATCGCCTCTCCGGCTTGTTGTTCCAGTAAAGTAAAATAACGCTTCAGCCATTTGCGGTACATAGGTAGCTCCATCACCTGTATTTCCCGCTCAACCTTCTCTACTTTATTAATCGGGCGCTTAGCTTTTTTAGAGAGTAAGGCATCACTATCCAGACGTAGTTTTTTAGCAATCGAAATTAACTCATCTTCTACACCATAATCCAGCGTATCGGCCGCCGCGGTTAATTGTAGCGGTTTAATCTGATTCCATTGCTCAGGAATAGTTTCTTGCTCAGACCAGTCCTGTGTTTCATAAGCGGGATTCTGGCGTAGAAAAAAGGAAAAACCTTGCACCAATTGCGCCCGCTCTTCTATTTTTCGCAGCTCAAACAGGAAGGTCTTTAATTTATCTAAAATATCCTGTAAACGTTGCTGATAAACAGGCAATAAACGAATTAATTGTTGTTCCAATAATTCATACAGAGCGGGGTGCTCATCCACCCTTTCTAATAGATCTTCTGGTTGCAATGAACTAATCGCATCCACTAAACGCTCTACCCGTGAGATGTAAAATACATTCTGTTTTTTCTTTTCTGCCAAGGTACGTACATTAGCAAAACGACTATTCACTAACATCAACAGATAGCTGGTGTTCTCTTCTAAATTGTCCGATAAATCAAACACCAGCCGTTCAATTTCAGCACTGTAATTATCCCAGTCTTCAACACGATTTTCATCCCAAGCATCTTGATATAAAAGAATCTGCTGCTCCAAGGTATCGACCCAGCTGGCTAAATCAGTATCTAAACGGCGCAAGCGGTCACTACTTAAAGCGCTATCGACAAACTGACCTAAGCGCCCGGAAATACGATAACCATCAACACTGTACTTGACCAATACTTTAAGCTGTTTGAGCTGATTTAAACCGCGCTGGTTTTTACTGTCTTTATAAATAACCCCTTCATAATACGCCTTAGCCACCAAATCACTGTGATTAGCCATCGCTTTCAGCAAGCGCTCTAGCCCTTGAACCTGATTCAAAATACACTTCCTTGGTTCATTTCATCCTGCTCTTCCTGTTCAATAGGAATTTCTTCATGTTCCTGAATAAACTGCAAGGACTGATAAAAATAATCCAGCTTTCCGGTCACTTGATAAATCAAGGTATCCCGATTGGCGAGTTGCAAATAGCCCCATTTATGCAAAGTACTCAGTAGTTTTTCCAAGCGACCTTTGATCGAATCTTCACCACTGCTAAAGTCTTTAAATTTTGCAAATGCCTGTAAACGATCTGCCAGCGCCTGATTATTTTCCATCACCTGCAATAAACTAGACAAAGCCAGCGTATCTCCTGGTGATAAAGCGGTGTCTTGTTTTAAACAAGCCATCATCATATCTAGCCACTCCACCACCGGATGCAACTCCAAACGAAACTGCTGGAATACTTTACGAATATCATTACGCTCACTGCTATCAATTTCGATATACGCAGCATAATAAGCGAGTTTATTTTGCGTTACCGCCAAGCGATAATTTAAACGGCGCAAATAATCTTCTATCAAGAAAAAACTTTCCTGATCTTGTAAATGCTGAAAACCGGCTTCATCACTGATTTCGCAGATAAAGTCCCCTTGTAATAAACGCTTAACCAAAGACTCAAACATCCGTTGCCTCCGTTGTTGCTTCTGGTAACTCAACCTCATGCGTCATAGTTTCTAGTGATGCCATATAGTCTGCATCAACATCCATTTCAATCAGTTCGCGAAAGCCATGCACTTGATAACGGTTTTTAAACAAACTCAAAATCTCGGGATCAGGGTCAGGAAAAGCAGACAATAAGGTAATATTATTTTTGGTTAACATATCAATCAACACTTCGATATTTAACTGGTGTAATTCTTTTAGCTCATCCATCGGCCAGATAAAACTGACTTCTTGATCTTTACGAATCATATTCACCAAAGCAATAAAAAACACGCATAAGATTAAATATGACAACCCATGACTGGAAATCTGGCGTAGTTCCTCCGCCCGAGTGGCTTTTTTACTACGGCCATTTTCGGTAACAATAATTTCCAGTTCTAACAAATTAACCAGTTTCATTTCTACTTTGTTTTTACTTTGTAATTGCTCCGCCACCCGACGTACAATCTCCGCAAAATCATCCGTCGGTAACTGCCCGTCAGGGTTTCGATTCCATTCATCATATTGCTCGGTAAATCGAACAATTTGCTCCCAGTAACCTAAGGTTTTCACCTTGGAACTTAGGCGCCCCTGAATACTCTCGATTTTTTCAAAACTAATATTCTGGTCGATATTCGCTGCGAGTCGCCGTGATAAAGAATCAATACCACGATCAAAGCGTTGCAACGCTTGTTGATAATTACGAATAGCACTGCCAAAGGTTTGCGCCTGCATCACCAGCCAGCGTCGGGTATCATCCGCGCTCAGCGTAAACCATTCCTGTATCGCCGGTAGCCATTGCAGATCATCGCTATCAACACCTAACTCCGTGCTCACGGCAGAATAATAACTATACGGCCGCGTATTCGGAATTGCCGCTAAAACGCGTTTTAAATGACGCACCAAATCGGCTAACTCTTTACGCTGCCCTTTATGTTTGGCACTGAGCAGTCGAAAATTCCCTTGCAGCAAAGATAAGCGATGTGAACTATCAAAGCTCACTTGCTCAGGAATTCGCTTAGGATAAGCAGATAAATCTTCCAACACTTTCTTAAGCGTGCCAATTTCCTTATCCGCTTTCTTAATGCTATTTTTAAGCTGCTCTAAAATTTTATCCAGATCTTCTCGCTGCTGCTGATAAGCACTCAATAAGCCATCATACTGCTGTTGCTGCTGTTGCCCCGTGCTGCTACTGATATTGATATTATCCAATAATTCATCATAGCCCGCCCAGTCCCTGTCCAGCCAGCGCTGATACTGAGACACCAATTGCTCCGCTTTTTCCGCTTCGCTAAGCGATTCTTTCAGCTGTTGAATTTTCACTTCCAGCGCTGTTAAAGTCTCGGTATCCACTTTACGCTCACGCATACTTTGCAAGCGTTGCTGCTTTAAGGCGGCCAATTCATCGGATTTTTGCGTACTAAGTTGACTGATTTCCTTATCGGCTAATCCTTGTTCATGCGCCGCTTGACGTTCTAAGTCCGTCACCTGCTCAAGTAGTGTTTGCTGCAATACTTTATTGTCGTCTTTTAACTGTTGTTGCAGCTGAGTTAACTGGTTTTTATTGTCTTGCGCTTTGGTTTTGACTTGCTCTAACTGTTGTTTTATCTGCTGTGTACGCTCTTTTTTACTGCGACTAATTTGCTGCTTTAAAGAGTCTAGCTCATCTTTTAAGGTGTCTAACTGACTATTCACCTGACCTTTCGCCAAAACCATTTGCTTGCGCTTGTTTTGCAATGCAGTATCGACCTCATGCAATTGCTGTAAGGCTTCTTCCTGTTCATTTTCAGCAAGGACAATAGCGGCCATTTGCTCATGCAAGCCCTGCACTAAATGGCGCAATTTAGCTTCATCGACTGTATCATCGGCAAGAACATCGGTTAATTGCAGCGAGATGCCGTACAGATTTGCCTGCTCACTCAACAACGCGGGCTCCAGATCATTACGCAGCAATAGCTCAGGCTTAATGACTTTGGCAATATTTCCCACCCAGTCAGCCTTATATTCACGTAGAAAACCTAATAAGGTATCGGCATCAGCACTGATCTGACACTCAACATGCTCGATTTTTGCCTGTAGCGCCTGCTTATTTTCACCTAATTGACGCTTCTTCTGAAAGACACGCTCCACTTCGCCAGTATGCGCGCGTATTTCCTCTTCAACCGCCCGCTCATTCGCCTCAGCTTCCTGCTTTTGCTGCAAATAAGTTTCACGCAATTCCAGCTTTGCATCTCGGTCTTGCAATAAGGTGGGATCAGCCTGCACTTCAGCAACCTGGCTATTCAGCGCGCCTAGCTGCTCACTCAATTGCCCATTGATCTGGTGGTGCTGTGTCTGTTGCTGTTCGCTAACTTCACGTAACTTATCTTTGCGCTCGGTAAAGACGGCGGTTAACTGCGCTTTTTGTTCGGCTAATTGTTGATTAGTCTTTTCTTTGGCTAATTCAAAGCCATGAATCTGCTCGGCAAAATACTGTTCTTTTTCAGCTTGTAAGCGTTTAAATTCCGCTTCTATATCTTGTACATCGGACATTAACTGATTTAAATTATCACGCTCACTGTCCAATGAATTTCTTAGTTGCTCCAGACGCGCATACAGCTGTTTTTTGCCTTCAATATCCTGCGTTTCCCAGTCCTGCTGTTCTTTTTCCAGCTGGGATTTTTGCCGCCGTAACTGCTCTAGCTCAGCTTTAGAGCTGGCAAGTGCTGATTTCAGTTGTAATTCTTCTTGTTCCCACTGTTTTTGCAACGTCTCGAGCTGCACTTCGCAATCTGTACTTTGTTGCTGCTGCGCCTGATATGCCTGCTCGCTCTGCGCCAGTAATTTTTCCAAGCGTAACTGCAGTTCGCCCAAATCATTTTCTGTCTGAAGCAACTCTGACTCTAACTTATTAAGTAATTCGACCTTGCCCCGTTCCAGTTCAACCTGTTGATAGGCTCGGTATTCCTTATACCAGCTATCCAGCGTTTCCATTTGCAATTCGAGCGCAATAGAGTCGCGATTTTCGTCTATACAATTCACCAACATTTCGCGCAAATCAGAAAAATCTGTGGAACGCATAAACATCCCAGTAATGATTTTTTCTATATCTTTTAAACGCCGCCCTGAACTACCCTGACAAAAACTATAACGCGCAATTAACTGGCGTATTTCCTGGCCTTTATTATGCGGTAGATTCTGAATAATAGTGCGGTAATCACTACAGGCGGTGATCTGATTACTGTATTGCACCTGACGCTTAAGCAAATGCGTTTTTAACTGCCGACAGGAAATCGGGTACTGTACACCATCCTCATGCTGCTCGATAAAATCCTCAGCTGCAAATGACTTATCAATAAAACGATAGCACAAACCCTCATCATTCGGCGATGCATAAATAGCTACCATGCAGACTTGCTCGGCACGTTGATATTCAAAAATAATATAGGAAGATTCACGCGGTAAATAATGTTTAACAAAACTATCGGTGACGCGGCTTTTAGGCACTAAACGCCCCGGCCTTTCCCCATAAAATAAGGGAATCAAACGCAGCAATGTGGTTTTACCTGCACCATTCACACCATTTAGATTGGTATGCCCATTCAGTCGGACTTCCTGCAACTCACCCTCTTTATAAGAATCAATCAAAATAAGGCGATTTAAAGAATACTTCATATTGTGTATTTATACTCACTGTATTTTCACAATGCTTTTTTAAGTAGTATAAAAAGCATTGCGATGGACTAATGCGGTTAAAAATAAGCTCCAGCTCATTTTAACACCTTCCTAATCACCAACCGGTACATTTACAATAATTCCTGATGCCCTCATTATTAATGTAAATCAAAATTATTCTATGTTGGACTTTCTGACTCCTCATAAGTCCCACCTAATTTGTAACTAGTGATTAGTGAAATAAATATGTCGTTCATGATTTTCTTGGGTCGGTCGGTAATTATGCGAATAATAAGCCTTAAATTTCTGCAATTGCTTTAACGGCACAAATAAATGTTGCTCAAAAATCAACCAAAGTACATTTTCCGAACAAGGGGGAGTCGTCAAAGAGCCGTTATAGCTATAGCGCGCTTTATTTTTTGGAATAAAACTTTCTAAATGTAGATCAATCTTAATCTCCTCCCCTATTTTTGGGATTTTATCAAAAATATGATCATAAACCGGTGTCTCGCCAATTTCGATTAATAATGCAATAACGGCCAACTGACCATCAGCGGCTTCATGAACCAAATGCATTTCTGCAGGAAATTGATTTCCATTTATCTTATGTTCACTATCAGCATGAAAGTGCAATTGCTTTAATTTATAACGCTTATTATCAACAGCAATAAAATTATCTTCATCCATATCAAATTCAATAGAATGCCCGTTATTAATAATATGGGTATGAGTTGGCAAATAAGCGAACATTAATTCCTGAGCAGATGGCAATGCATCTTTGTTATGTATGTCTATTGGTGACTGATGATCACCTTTTTGACAAGTCTCGAATTCTTTGTTGAGGTCAGCCCAATGGTCAGGTGACTCTATTCCCTCATAACTCCAATGGTTATTATGGCTGCTACTGCAACCATTAAGAATAATCATGGCTACAACAAAAATTAGACGTTTTAATGCGATATTAAGTGGTTTCATTGACTTGAGTAAAGAGTTTAAAAACAAGCATGAATTATAGCCTTTAATCGCCGATAAAAACCACTCTCCTCATTAACTGCCCTAGTAAATGCGAGGGTAAGGTAATGAATATAATAAAGAAGAATATATCAGCTACTGAGTAAGAAACTGGCGCCTTAGACTGGGCTGAAAGTCTAGCCTCTCGAGCGGACTTCCCTGTCGCCTAAAATCATCACTTCGCTAGCTCCATTTCTCTGACTGTCAGCGTAGGTGGTTTTAAAAATCAAAGGCCTGCCCCTTTTTTCTTGTTTTCCCTTTTGTATTAGCAAGTAATAAAGGAAAGCAATATGCTATTATTCCCACCTATTTCTAAATTTTGTGAAGATCAATATAATTTACTCGCTCCACTATAATGCTTCAACCTAAATGATCACCTTTTGTAGTAACATTAAAAATCAAGCTAGCTAAGCCCATGACTCACGCTTAAGAGGTTTTTGGGAGTATGTATTGCAAAAAAGAGAGTTTGAAGTCATTTACCTTTCAGAAATGGAAGGAATTAGACTCACTATAAATAGTAAACAATACCTAACTTTAATACATAGTATTACCGGTTAGTTCCCATTAAAAATCCAAATTAAACTGACTCCTTAGTCACTTCCTATAATTACTGAATCGAAAAATGAATAAAAAAATTGAATTATTAGCACCCGGTGGCGATGTTGAAGCCATTAAAGCAGGTATTATTGCGGGTGCTAATGCCGTGTATTGCGGTTTAGATAATTTCAATGCTCGCAACAGAGCAGCTAATTTGTCTTTTGACGATTTACCTGGAATTTTACACTTAGCTCACCAGCATGATTGTGAGGTATTTTTGACCCTAAACGTAGTTATTTTAGAGCAAGAACTTGCTAGTTTAATTAAGCTTCTAAATAAACTCGTTAACACCAAAATCGATGGCATTATCGTGCAAGATTTGGGTATTTTCAATTTAGTTAAAAAACACTTCCCTAGCTTAAGTGTTCACGCTTCAACCCAGTTAACATCGCATAACGAAGGGCAAATAAAGTTTCTTGCAAAAATTGGCGCAACACGAGTTAACTTGTCACGCGAACTTAATATCAACGAAATAAAATCATTAACTTCAGTTGCGCATAAACATGAGCTATTAAGCGAAGTTTTTGTACACGGCGCTTTGTGCGTTGCTTTTTCGGGTCAATGCTATTCTAGCTCAGTAAGCGTGGGTAACTCTGGCAATCGTGGTAGTTGCAGCCAAGCCTGTCGCGATGAATATGAAATCACAGAAGCAGGCGCTAAGTACCCGCTTAACCTAAAAGATAATTCTGCCTATTTTGATCTTCCAGCACTGGTTGATGCGGGGGTTGACTCACTGAAAGTTGAGGGCCGAATCAAAAATGCACACTATGTCTATACCGTTGTTGATACTTGGCGTAAACAGATCGACGCGTTTGAAAAATCAGGGCAATTACAAAATGATGATACTAACTTACATCGTGTTTTTAACCGTGACTTTACCAACTCTTTTTTAACGGGCAATCTCACCAAGGATATGTTTATCGACAGCCCGCGTGATTACAGCCTTCAACATGCCGTAAAAGAAAGTAAGGTTGTTTTATTGAAAGATATAGAGCAAGTTAAGAACGATCATTACCAGCAGAAAAATCGTCTAGGTGACGAACTGGCTGAAAAAATTAAAGACATTAGCATCGCCAAACAAAGTATTTCGTTATCTTTTACCGGCAAACTAAACCAGCCATTAACATTAAATATCATAGTGGGTGATAACGAGAAAACGCATCGTCTAGAAACAGAATCCACGCTAAGCGCTGCCCAGCAATCGCCCATTGATCAGTCTGCCTTAGAAAAAAGTTTCAAAAACTTTGCTTTCAATAATTTTGACATTAACGACTTTAATTGCACAGGCTTGGATGAAAATTTAAGCATTCCGTTTAAAGAAATAACCACGCTTAAAAACCAAGCGACTTTATTGCTCACTGATTCTGCCAAGATAATTCCTCACGTTAATATTCCCGAATTAGTTAAGCACAAAAAACCATCTAACAAACCAAGTCTGTCAATATTAATAGCCGACGTAAAAGATCTGTATTTATGTGACTTAACCGATGCAGATGTGTATTTCAAATTACCTGAAAGCCTAAAAAAAGGCTGCAATAAACATATCGATATTTTATTGGATAATCCACGTTTGATTCCATGGTTTCCAGCAGTTTTAATTGGCAAAGATTATGACGAATCGGTACGAATTTTAGAACAAGTGCGCCCCAAACGTATAGTCAGTAATAACACCGGCATTGCCTACAAAGCGTTTGAAATGGGCATTGAGTGGATTGCAGGCCCGTTTTTAAACACCACCAATTCCTATGTATTATTAACCCTACAAGAAGAATTAAATTGTGCAGGCGCTTTTATTTCAAATGAAATTAACCGCCTACAAATCAAAAAAATCGCACGTCCTGACAACTTCAAATTGCTATACAGCATTTATCACCCTATTTTACTGATGACCAGCAGACAATGTTTCTTCCAGCGAACTGTCGGTTGTGAAAAACCCAGTATTGAAGATGGCTGTATGCTGAAGTGCGAAAAATCAACCACTATCACCAATGTTAAAGGTGTTTCTTATGCCGTTGATAAACAAAAAGGCGGCTACCCCAGCATCTACAATAATGAGCAATTTTTAAATGTCGACATCGTAAAAGATCTGGGTGATTTATTTGATGAATTTTTTATTGATCTCACTGATATTGGTTCTGGCTCTAAAGCAGCGCCAGACAAAGCACAGTTAATTACTCAATTTGAAAATATGCTAAACGGTGATGAAACTGCACCGCAAAACCTTGAACAAATCGTGGAACTGTCGACTAGAAACCAATATAGCAAAGGGCTGTAAATAGCCCATGGCTTGTGCACCGTTTATGACTCAGCCCATACTGTACTCCTTGCAAAACTGTCCTTATGCAATGCGCGCTAGACTTGCCATTTTAATGTCTCAACAAAGCGTATTAATTCGCGCTATTGTGATGACAAATAAACCGGCTGAAATGTTAGCACTTTCCCCAAAAGGCACAGTGCCTGTTTTAGTATTAAGCACCGAGCCTAACATTCAGGTTATCGATGAAAGCCTAGATATTATGTTATGGGCGCTTAATTTGAGTGACCCTGATAATTTACTTTATGCAGAAGATGCAAAAGCATTGCCTGAAATGCTGGCAATAATTAATGAAAATGACCAACAATTTAAACCCAACTTAGAACGCTACAAACGTGCCAAACGTTTTCATGGCGATGATGAAGAAGCGTGCCGCCTACAATGTGAGCCTTTTATCCAGGCATTAGAGCAGCGCTTGTCACAACACCCCTTTTTAATGGGCTCTACACCCAGCTTGCTTGATTTTGCATTATTACCTTTTGTACGCCAGTTCTCTCGAGTCAATCGACAACACTATCGAGATGGCCCTTATACTCATTTGCAACATTGGTTAAATCAGCAGTTACAAAGCCAGTTATTTTCCAAAGCTATGCTTCAATATCCGTTATGGCTAGAGACACATGAAGAAAATAGTCTGGGTAAGCCACCTTCTCTAGAAACTTAGGTCGTTTCAAAAAGAGGCTACACATTAGCCTTTGAGCATCTTATTAGGTTTTCTTAGGACTTTTACCAATGAAGATACATACAGGCATTATCACAACAATAATTGGTGCATTACTAAAAATCAAGCTGGCCGCCCCCAATGCCGCTACCAGTGAAACATCAAGTGTTTGAAAAATAATGACTTTAGTATAAGTTAAGCTTTAATCTTTTATTGGATATAATTGAATTTCCTACAAAACAATAAACCCAATACATAAGAGAAAAGCTTAACTAATGAAAAATTCTAGTCGATTAAGCCTTCGGTTACAAATTCGATCTTTCAAAAATACCTTTTTTCAATGCCATGACCTTCCTTTTAAAGGATTATTAGCTGATAGTTTAATTGATGCTATTCATAAATCAGGCGATATTCGCAGTACAGTTTTTACGCCGCTAATAACGCTAAGAGCTTTTTTGTTTCAGGTACTTAGTTCAACGGGGGCTTGTAAAGAAGCGGTTGCACATATTTTAATAGAGAGAATTGGACTTGATTACAGTGCAAACTCTATGAATACAGGGCCTTATTGTAAAGCCCGATTACGCTTGAAACTGCTTCATTTAGAAGAAGCGGTTAAATCTTCAGGCCAAAGATTACACGAACAAGCTTCAAAAAAATGGTTATGGAATGGGTATCGAGTTATGCTGGTTGATGGGACGACTTTGCTTATGCCCGATACCAATGACAACCAGAAAGCCTACCCTCAACAAAGCGCACAAAAACCAGGACTAGGATTTCCAATTGTACGTTTGGTGGGGTTGCTGTCATTAGCAACAGGGAGTTGTGTTGACTATGCGATTGGTCCTTATCAAGGCAAGGGAACGGGTGAAACATCATTGTTCTCTCTGTTGGTTCAATCCCTCAATAAACATGATTTACTGCTTGCTGATCGCTATTACACCTCTTATGCCAATTTCGCTCTATTGATGAGACAGGGAACGCCTCTGGTTTTTAGGCAACGCAGTACTGTAAAAAGTGATTTTCGTCGAGGAAAGCGCCTTGGAACAAAGGATCATATTATTCACCTAAAAAAACCGAAGAAGAAAACGGTCTGGATGTCAGATGAAGCATGGGCTGATCTACCCGATGAGCTTTCGATTCGTGAGTTTTCTGTCAAAGGTACCGTTTATGTCTCAACGCTTGTTGATGCCACGATGTATTCTAGACAATCTTTAGCCGAACTCTATTTGCAACGCTGGAAAATTGAGGTCGATTTTAGAACAATAAAAACACAGTTGGGAATGGAAATGTTGCGTTGTCAATCAGCTGAGATGGTTAAAAAAGAAATTGCAGTACATCTTTTGACCTACAATCTTATACGAGCAAATATTGCCAGAGCTGCCTGCCTTAATGATAAAGAGCCCCGACACCTTAGCTTTATGTCAGCGGTTCAACTGATGCGTAACACGGCAAGTTTGTGTCTCACATTAACGGGAATAACCTTAGGAAAATTAGTACACCCTCTCTTAATAGCCATGGCTCAAACTGAAGTTGGGCAACGAAACCGACCTAATCAGCCAAGAGTTATAAAGCGCAGACCAAAGGGATACCCATTAATGACAAAACCAAGAAGTGAATATGCAACTAATTGATACGGATAGATTTAATCTCACTGGTAGCGGCATTACTGGCCGCCCCCTTGATTTATGAGAGTAGCATGTAGATTTATAAAATAAAGATACTTGGCCGTGTTTTTTGGTGGTCGGTGTTACGGTAAATTATGAAATTGCAATTAGCTGATTTATAATTACTATCAACCCAATGATTAAGTAAAAATTATGAGCGCGACATTATCTATAAAATCAAACCTAAAGCCGTCTGTAGACTGTCAAGATGCGGTTATCACGGATATATTTAGACTTATTAAAAGTCAACACGGGGTAAATATTCGCCTTTTTGGATTGCTATTTGGGACTATTGCAATAACTAAGGATGCTAATTCTATTTATGCCGACTTTTCTAGCCAAGATAAGTCGATAGCTATTGATGCTGATGGTGAATTGGATCAGGCATTATCCCGAATCATAGTAAAAGAAATAACCTCTATGAAGTCGTTAAAGGAATTACTAAGCCCCACTTATCAATCATTCACATCATCCAGACTGCTTATTAATATAATCAATAGACAGCAAGAGAAGTTCATCAATAAAGCCAATGAAATAAGAACTTATATGGCTGAACATGATATTGATGTAGAAAATAAATACTCTGAAAGTTTCTCTGATGCAGATGATTTGATACGCCACCTTAACTCATGACCATATCAGGTGCGGGTGGTGTGACTATCACAAGCATTTGCTTTTCAGATAAATTTAAAAAGCAGTACAAGAAACAATCCCCTGATATTCAACAAAAAACCAACCAAAAGCTACACGACCTATTGGCAAGCCCGATGCCTAAAGGCTTAAAATTCGAGAAACTAAAAGGATATGATAAGCCTGATATTTATACTATTCACATTACAGGGAATTATAAAATATCACTGGAAATAATAGGAAATCAAGCCAGGCTAAGACGAATAGGCAATCATAACAACATAGATCGAACACCTTAGCCAAGTATAAGAACAATCAAGGGGTCAGCCAGCTTGATCTTTATAAATCTCACTTTTCCTATCGCCGCCATGAGCAGCCAACTTAGTTGGTCGTGAAACCAACTGACTGATCTTTTGATGGAACCCATTAGTACCATAAACTTCGCCACGCATGGTTGCTTCTGTTATTAAGCTTTCTTCTTTAGCAATATCAAGCCTCCCAAATATCTTTTGATAGTTTTTATACCGCTGCTGTGAATCATCTCCCAAAGCCTTATACAACGGATGCTCGCTAATCAACTTATCTGCTTTCCCTAAAGCATTATGAGCATAGCTTGACCATTTATAATCAGCAAGCTCCCTAACCATACCTGCCCTGACTGGATTCATTTCAATATACTTATACAAAGCAAATAAATAATGCTCACTATCAACCAAACACGACTTAAAGCGGCCCTCCCATATGGTGCCCGTTCGTTTATGTTTCGCATTGAAATAACGAACATATCTGTTCGCCATTGACTGCATAAATACCGTCAACTGTTCCTTGTCTTTTGGGGTAACAAGCAAATGTAAATGATTAGTCATAATGACATAAGCATGCAAAGAACACCCCGATTTTAACAAAGAATGCTCAATATCTTCTTTAATTCGAGTTAGGTCATCCTCTGATTCAAATATATCCTGCCGATTATTGCCTCGGTGCATAATATGTAGAGGTTGATTTGGAACTACTATTCTTGGTAATCTAGCCATAACTCATAGAATACAACAAAGTGAGTTATAAATCAAGCTGGCTGACCCCTTGATACCTCCAAGGAAAATTAGCCTGTCGAACGCTTAGTTATTTAGGTTCTGGAGCAACGCGACAGAGACTTAATAATAAGCATTCGACTGGGCACCAGTCACCGCGTGGTTATTGAGGAATTGCCGCGCAGCGGCAGTTCCTCAATAACGCCAAAATAAGCGGCGGATAAAAGGGGCATGGCTTTTGCGTCTTTTTGCAAAAGACATGACGCTTTTAGCCGTCCGCTTGATTTTTTTGTTAGGTGGTTTTACACCACCGAATTAACAACTTTGCCACGATGGTTATGACCACGACAAAACGAAACTAAAAGTTGAAACTGTTATAAAAATAAAGACAGAAACAACCTTGAAACCGCAAAATAAAAGCTAAATAGTTACGAGCCAAAATAACAAGCAGGGACTATAAAACAATTACAGAAAAACTAAACCGTAGCTACAGAGAAAATAAAATGTTGCAACCGCAACAAGATTTCAATTTAACCACACTAATATATAGCGAACCTAACGCAGAGCTCACTTGACGCGGAGAATAAACGATAAACTCGGGCAACAAAATGAACTTTGATAATTAATAATTTTAAAAAAACCGTGCTGTCCAGCGGTCAAGTGCAGCGTTTTGTTAACACACAAGACTTTGCTATTCACTCTAACCTTTTGGAGTAGGCTCTATTTTTAAATGCTCTTGATTGTAACAGGGTTTAGTCTGTTTGCAACAGAACCCAAAAGTAGTCCTGTGAAAAAAGGTCATTATTCTTAAACAAATAGCCCCATATTAACCTCTGTTTTTTTAAAGCATGTCCAAATAAAACAGGACTACATCGCTAAACTTTAAAAGCAGTTTGTACTTTCACAATTGATAACCCTGTTACTTCCTGCCCAAATTTTTCAACTGCTAATGACTGGCAAAAAATGTAAGGAGAACAGCAAGGTTAACCAGCAATTTCAAGATGAATTACCTGACTAAAAACTTTTCGAAATACTGTGTTAACACCGCGGTGACTGGCGGTTTTCCTTGGTAATGGTAGCGGGAACGCGGACTATTACCAAGGAAAATTAGCCTGTCGAACGCTTAGTTATTTAGGTTCTGGAGCCATGCGACAGATCCTTAATAACTGAGCTTTCGACTGGGTACCAGTCACCGCGGTGTTATTGAGGAACTGGAGCGCAGCTCCAGTTCCTCAATAACGCCAAAATAAGCGGCGGACAAAAGGGGCGCATTTTTTGCGATAGCAAAAAATGTGACGCTTTTGTTCCGTCCGCTTGATTTTTTTGTTAGCTTTGGCATACACCACGATTTCTAAAATTGAAATGAGCCAAAACTTTTAAAAAAATACAACGAAAACAAACCGAGCTTTTCATTGCAAACGAATACTTGATTAACTTTATTTTAAATTGATTAAAAACTACATAACCAAAATTTTAATGGACTTAAAAGCTAATGCCAAGTTGAGCGGCGCGGTTATTATTGCTCCGAAGGACATTAATATATGCGCCTCTCGAACGTTTTGTTATTAGGTCGGGCTTTCACCCCGACCTAAGAAGAAAAGGTACGAGAGGCCTCCGCACAACTTGGCATTATTAGGTCGTTGTCTCCGCTCGACCTAATAACGCCAAAATAAGCGGCGGACAAAAGGGGCGCATTTTTTGCGATAGCAAAAAATGTGACGCTTTTGTTCCGTCCGCTTGATTTTTTTGTTAGCTTTGGCATACACCACAGTTTGTAAAAAAACTGAAACAAGCCAAAACTTTTAAAATAAATGCAAAGAAAACAAGCCGAACTTTTCATTGCAAACGAATACTTGATTAATTCCATTTTCAATTGATTAAAAACTACATAACCAAAATCTTTACGGACTTAAAAGCTAACGCCCAAATCACTTGCCGTAAAAAGTGGCGTTTTTTTTGCGTCTTTTTGCAAAAAAGTGACGCTTTTTACGGTCAAGTGGATTTGATTGTTAGGTTTGATTTACACAATAAAATCACAATTAATTATTAAACTTTATATTCTTTAATTTTCCAAACAACTTAATGACATAATACCTTTCCACTGCATATCTTTAAGGAAATTAATAATATCACTTTTTAGGTCTTCTAAATCAACCTCATACTCCTGAATTATTATATTTAATAATTCATTTACTTTAATTCCACTCGAAATATTTTTTATCATTTCTTTTGCTGTATCTGTGAAATAAAATGTTTCTAAATTATTATTCATAATAATTAAAAACTCACTATCCACTCTTGATTTACAGAAGCACGGGGTAATAAATAAATTTTCATATTTATTATAGATAGAATCTATATATGTCATACACACAATCCTATAATTTCTTGATTTGATATAGATTTATACCTATTAATATCATCACCTAGTACCTTTGATGCTGCAACAGCCCCAACAACTGCTCCACCAACTGCTGCCGCCGCTGTAGCAGCTGAAAAAAAGGCTAAAGGTGCAGCCATTTCATTAGGGGCGGTATCAGCTTGTACTTTTGGAGAAAAATATTTTTTTTTACGCATTAAGTCCACCTATAGTTTGTTGATTTGCATTTAATTTAGTTGTCATATTTTGAATATCACCAACCATTTTTCCTACTGCTACAGAAGCCGCTCCAACAACAGCAGATGCAGCCCCAATAGCTAAAACAGTAGGAAGTCCTGAGTTAATAGTACTCCCCACAATTACTGGTTTTTTATATGCTTTCTTTTTCATTACCTTTACCTTAATTTAATATCCAAATCATTATGGTTCTTATGTGTTGGATGGAATCCGAATTCATCTAACTCAGAAATATATTCTTTCACTAACTTATGATTCCAAGAATCAGCTCCAATATTTCGCCAAATATTAGTAATGCTATCCTCTAAAACATTACCAACAACAAAAGGCATTGTACAGTCCATTCTTACATTTCCATTTGGACGAATAACAACGGCAGAGTTAGGTAATTCTTTTTTTCTCTTAATATCCATTAATAAATCACTACTCATTAATACATCCATCTTTCCTCTATATTGATTTTGCCCTTTTTCAATAATAGAATACATTTCATTTAAAAATGATTCTTTGCGAGTATAAAGCTTCTCATCAAGTACAGCTCGACCACTAGGCATAATACTACCGCAAACAATAGACGAAGCCCCTAATTTATATGCTAAATCTATCATGTCAGCTAGTCGCTCTAAATTATCTAATGTTACGGAGTGAGCAATTCGTAATGGTAGCCCTGCACCTGAAAATAAATAAGCAGCATTAATAGCCTTTTCCCAACTTCCATTTTTTACTCTAAATTCATCATGAGCCGAAGCTAGTACATCATCAATAGAAACTTGAACCCAATAAAAATTATATTTTTTTAACTTTATAACAGTATCGTTATCAACAAGCATTCCATTTGTTATAAGAATAAAACCAGTGCCATCATCATGTAATGGATCCATTATTTCATAAAGAGAATCTCCCATCATTAATGGCTCACCTCCTGAGATAATACACTGAAAAATTCCTCCTTCCTTTATAACTCCATCAACTAGGTTTTTCCAATCAGATACAGTCATGTCATCTTTAGCGTGATTTTCACCTGACCCATTGTAACAATGCTTACAATATAAACTACATTTTGAAGTTAATTCAAACTGCAACCCAACAGGCAATGAAAATGATTTAGGATACAGTCCTTGTTCTTGTTCATATTTAATCTTCTCTACATGTGCCTTCGCACATTCAGCTTGTTGTTTTAATAGGCGATGATGCGTCATTTTTTATTCCTTGTTCCTTTAATCTCTGTAATTCTTCACAGTAATATATTGATATTTTATCGTATTCTTTTAATGAAACTTGGTCTTTTACCATATCGTACACAGCTTCATATTTACATAAATCAGGTCTATCCTCATAAATAGAGCATTCATCACCAATTAAATATTTACATACTCCATTAGTTTGTAAGTGTTCTAACCCTTGAACAAGGTGAATATGTCGACAGCATTCCCCACAACTAACACAGTTAAACTGTTTTTTTTCACATGCCATTCTTATCTCATTATTTTGGATAATTACATTAAAACCTAACGCCAAAATAAGCGGCGGTAAAAAGGGGCGCAAAATTTGCGTCTTTTTGCAAAATTTGTGACGCTTTTTGCCGTCGGCTTGATTTTTTTGTTATGTATGTTTAAGCACTAATACCTTTTGTAAAGCCGTACATATCTATTATTTTAGCTTTGGGATAATTTAACATCGAAGGCTCACCATTTATAAACTTAGTTACTTTTAATTCCTCAGACAATCTATCTATTACAACTTTATTAGTCAAATAAAATAATTGTACATTTTTCAACGCCTTTTTATTGCACCGTCTATATCCACACTCACCATTAGACATTGATCGAAATACATCACAAAAATACCTATCAAATGCTGGAATAAAACCAAATACGCCAAGTAGTATTTTTGTGATTAATGTTAAATCACTATTGCCATTTTTTATCAAAATATCTTTACAATTTTGATAAATATCTAAAATTATTTCAATGTTCTCATTACTATAGTTTTGAACATCAATAGCCCAAACAGACTCATCTAAGCTGGCAATATACTTAACTAAAGGTTCGTAGTATTTCACACTATGATTAAGCAAGAAACTTGAGCCTCTAAGCATTCCCCAGCTTGCCAAATAGAACCCAATAACAAGGCAACTTTTTTCCATGTCTTCAAGAATGACTTCTGAATTTGAATTTCTAAAATAAAAATAACAGTAGTCAAACGATGCATACCTATCTGTCGGTGAGTTGTTATTTTGAAATATATGAATAACTTCAGATATATCATTTTGATGAAACTGCATTGAATCCCTCTCTAAATACATAACCCCGCGGTGACTGGCGGTTTTCCTTGGTAATGGTAGCGGGAACGCGGACGATTACCAAGGAAAATTAGCCTGTCGAACGCTTAGTTATTTAGGTTCTGGAGCAACGCGACAGAGACTTAATAACTGAGCATTCGACTGGGCACCAGTCACCGCGTGGTTATTGAGGAATTGCCGCGCAGCGGCAGTTCCTCAATAACGCCCACTTAAGGGGCAAAATAGAGTTGGCTAAAATAGGTGAACGGAGTGAACAAAACAGCCAACTTTATTTTGTCCCTCTTGAAGTTCTTGTTATACGAATTTAACGGCTAACGCCATGTATCTTCTATTTTTTCACCACGTACTATCTGATAAATGGCTATGTTTTTTTGGCATAAAAGCCTTACAACCTCTGGTATACACTGAATAGGTATTGCCAATTCGTACCCAAACTCTAAATGAAAAATATGCTTTGAGTGAAAATCACCAACAAACGATGTAAGAACATTTAAACCTACTTGTTCAAATTCTCCTATTTCAAAATAAACCTTATACATGTCTTCACTATAATCTCTTAACGTTCCACTTTTCATCACTCAATCTCAATTTAGATTACATTTATGCTGATAGAAATATTTATTCGTATAACCCCGCGGTGACTGGCGGTTTTCCTTGGTAATGGTAGCGGGAACGCGGACGATTACCAAGGAAAATTAGCCTGTCGAACGCTTAGTTATTTAGGTTCTGGAGCAACGCGACAGAGACTTAATAACTGAGCATTCGACTGGGCACCAGTCACCGCGGGGTTATTGAGGAATTGCCGCGCAGCGGCAGTTCCTCAATAACGCCAAAATCAGCGCGCAGTTTAAAGGGACGCGTTTTTTTGCTTCGCAAAAAACGTGACGCTTTAAACTGTCCGCTGGATTTTTTTGTTAAATTTTTTTTACTTATAATGATCTTCACTTTCATTTTCTTCCACATCAACCTCAATACCACTAGAAACACCTGCAATATAAAGATCTTCATACTCTACACTTTCTATATTTCCATCTACAGAATCGTAATATAACAAGGTTTCTACCGTGTATGTTCTTGAAATTATTTTTGTTTGAGAAGTATTATCAAAAGTATAAACTAAACCATCCTCTCTATCATAAATACCATTATTAAAATCAGGTCCCGTTACTGTCACTTCAAACTCTACATCAATATCAAAAGTTATTTGACTTTCTTCATCATTAATAAAAATTACCGACGGAACAATATTTCCTAAATTAATAACAGTCAGTGCATCATTATCAACTTCAGCATCTTCCCATGATGACACGTTATAAACATCACAGCCTTCAAGATACTCTTCAATTTTTCCTTTTACTATATCCTCATTACTTTCGAGATACAGCTTTACTTCATCCGTTAACTTATTCGTATGTTGACTATATAAATCAAGTAACTTATCGAGTGACTCTAAAGATATTAGTTGTGGATCAGCATTACAAAAAGATTTTAGGTCACTATCGCCAGATATTACATATATTTTATCTTCTGGCTCTAAAGTTGACTTTAAAGAAAATAATGACAAAGCATCAGGGAATTCAGCTTTTTTCTTCCCATCTCCAAAGGGAGGCTTTTTATCAAAATATAAAGAGAGAATATTTTCTGGGTTGACACTACTAGCGTCAACTAGCTCAGTTTTGCAACCTTCTATAAATTCTCGGAAGACATCAAGAGATTTTTTATGTATATCTGCTTCTGATATTTCAGAAAACAAACTTTTTATATGATCGTCCTCTAGTTCAGATAATATACGTGCTTTGCGTTTAAAATTTTTCAGCGAAGTAAGAGCATCAGTAACCGATAGATGAATTTTTGATTCAACCTCTTTCCCAACTACACTAGTTATAATATGTATTAACTCATTATTTTCACAGTGTTTTCGGAATGATTTAAATGTAGGGTTATCGAAATGAAGCCCAGCCTTAACAAAACACTCTGTATCTATAAATACCTTTCTTGTTTCTAGCACAGTATATTTCCTTAAAATTTAACACCGCGGTGACTGGCGGTTTTCCTTGGTAATGGTAGCGGGAACGCGGACGATTACCAAGGAAAATTAGCCTGTCGAACGCTTAGTTATTTAGGTTCTGGAGCCATGCGACAGATCCTTAATAACTGAGCTTTCGACTGGGCACCAGTCACCGCGGTGTTATTGAGGAACTGGAGCGCAGCTCCAGTTCCTCAATAACTATTACTTCTAAAGCACTTTCGCCTCAGTATTACAATATCAATTCACTTTTCCTCACTATTGAAATAAAAGCTCAAATTAGCTCTATTTTTACAATACCAAGGCAAATAGTTTGTAGAATTTGATATTACGGGGTTAATCAGGCAAAATCACTTTACTATTTTTACTGAGTTTATCTACTAGGAATCGCTATGTCAAGTTCTGGTAATCGCAAACTGATGGATCATGTTCAGCAGGTTTTACGTGTTAAGCATTATGCCATCAGCACTGAAAAGACGTATTGTGATTGGATACGTCAGTATGTAAAGTTCCATAAAATGCAGGATAAAAGTGAGCTTTCTCTTCAGCCGGAACTTAAGGTTGAACAGTTTCTCAGTTATTTAGCGATTCAGCGTAATGTGGCGGTTTCTACTCAAAATCAAGCGATGAATGCGTTGGTATTTTTATATAAACAGGTACTCAATTCCCCGCTTGAGCATAAGGTGGATGCAATACGCTCAACTAAGGAGCGTAAAATCCCCGTTGTTTTAACGCAAGATGAGGTTAAGCAAGTAATCACTTTACTTGAGGGGGTTCCGCAACTATTCGTTAAGTTACTTTATGGTAGCGGTTTGCGCATCAGTGAAGCGTCGCGTTTACGCGTTCAGGATATTGATTACGATTACAAACAAATTACGGTTCGCTCTGGTAAAGGTAATAAGGATCGCGTGACGACATTTTCTACTCAATTAATGCCACAACTTAAAAATCATCTACTGCGCGTTAAGCTAATTCATGATGAGGATTTAAAGGCAGGGTTTGGCTCGGTTTATTTGCCTTATGCTTTGGCTAGAAAATATCCTAACGCAGATAAACAGTGGGGGTGGCAGTATGTCTTTCCTTCTAGAAATATTGCGCTAGATCCGCGTTCAGGAGTTCAGCGCCGTCATCATATTGATCATTCTGTGATTAATAAGGCGGTTAAATTGGTAGTTACCCGCCTAGGCATTGCGAAGCGCGTCAGCGCGCATACCTTTCGCCATAGTTTTGCGACTCATTTATTACAGCGGGGGACGGATATTCGTACCATTCAGGCTCTTTTAGGACATAGTGAGTTAGAAACCACGATGATTTATACACATGTACTTAATCAAGGTGGTGAAGGGGTTATCAGTCCTTTAGATGATTTAGATATTTAACCCATCAAGTTATTATATTCGTGCCCCAAACAAAGCGCTTCCCACCCTAACAATCGTTGCACCCTCAGTAATCGCCGCTTTTAAATCCCCTGTCATGCCAAATGAGAAGGTATCTAATTCAGGTTTATTCAATGCTTTTATTGCATTATAAAGCTGTCGGTAGGGTTTTCTTTGCTGATCATATGACTGCGCTGGCTCGGGTATTGCCATTACGCCACGTAGTTTGATTTTAGGTAACCGCTCAATCTGCTCAACCATGTCGGCTAAGTCATCCAATATGATTCCGGCTTTACTTTCTTCTTCGCTAATATTGATTTGCAAACAAATATTCAATGGCGGTAAATCATCAGGGCGTTGTTCACTTAAACGCTGAGCAATTTTTAGACGATCGACACTGTGTACCCATGAGAAATTCGTCGCAATTTGCTTGGTTTTATTGGATTGAATAGGGCCAATAAAGTGCCAGATGATTTGATAGTGACTAAGTTCTTTTTGCTTAATCAGCGCTTCTTGTAAATAGTTTTCACCAAAATGTCGCTGTCCTGCTTGATAAGCAATACTAATATCTGCGCTAGGTTTTGTTTTGCTAACGGCTAACAAGGAAACCGAGCTTTCTTTCCGTTCAGCTTGGGATTCTGCTGCTCGTATCTCAGTATTTATCGCGTTTAAATTTGAAATAATATCTGTCATTAGTGGATTTAGTCTTTAATCATTATTTATATTGTTTATTAAACACTAGCTATGACATAAATCAAAGGGCTGACTATTTTTGTCAGCAATCTATTTTTTTGTGACGCACTGGTAAAAGTTATTATAAAAACTGAATTAATCCCTCCTTTATATTGTTCTAATAGCTAAGCTAAGGTATAAATGTACTCTTTACTTCTTTAGCTTAGGGGCTATTATGGATATTGCTGAGTTACTTCAATTCGCTGAAAAAAGCGGCGCATCAGATTTACATTTATCGGCAGGTTTGCCTCCCATGATGCGAGTTGATGGTGAAATCCGACGCGTTAATATCGACCCTTTTGATCATAAAGAAATTCATGCGCTGATTTATGACATCATGAATGATAAACAGCGTAAAGATTATGAAGAATTTTTAGAAACTGATTTCTCTTTCGAGCTTCCGGGTGTTGCGCGTTTTCGTGTCAATGCATTTAACCAAGAACGCGGAGCAGCGGCTGTATTTAGAACCATTCCTTCTGACATTTTGTCCTTAGATGACTTGAATGCACCTAAGTTTTTTGCCGAACTCACAGAAAAAAAGCGTGGCTTGGTATTAGTGACGGGACCAACTGGTTCAGGTAAATCAACCACGCTTGCAGCCATGATTGACCATATTAACAAAACGCGTTATGAGCATATTTTAACCGTTGAAGATCCTATCGAGTTTGTACATACCAGCCAAAAATGTTTACTTAACCAACGAGAAGTTCATCGTGATACCTTAGGTTTTAATGAGGCATTACGTTCTGCTTTACGTGAAGATCCTGACATTATCTTAGTGGGTGAGTTGCGTGATTTAGAAACCATTCGTTTAGCACTAACGGCAGCGGAAACAGGTCATTTAGTGTTTGGTACATTACATACTTCATCTGCTGCTAAAACCATTGACCGTATTATTGATGTTTTCCCTGCGGCGGAAAAAGACATGATACGCTCGATGCTATCTGAATCCTTACAAGCGGTTATTTCACAAGCCCTATTGAAAAAAGTAGGCGGTGGCCGTATGGCTGCGCATGAAATTATGGTGGGAACGCCAGCGATTAGAAACTTAATTCGTGAAGCTAAAGTAGCGCAAATGTATTCTGCTATTCAAACGGGTCGTCGTGATGGTATGCAGACACTCGATCAAAACCTTAAAGAATTAGTTGATGCAAGAAAAATTGACGCTAAAGTTGCTATGACTTATGCAACCAATAAGGACATGTTCCGCTAGACTTGTGTATTTCCATCAGGCATAAAAAAAGCCCATCAATGATGGGCTTTTCTTTGCAAAACAATAAAAGCTAAAATTTAGTTTTTATCTTGATCAACGATTTGGTTTGCAGCAATCCAAGGCATCATTGCGCGTAATTTTGCACCTGTTACTTCGATTGGGTGTTCTGCATTAATGCGGCGGCGAGCAGTCATTTCAGGATAGTTAGTCATCCCTTCTAAAATGAATTTCTTAGCGTAATCACCATTTTGGATATTTGATAAGGCTTCACGCATTGCATAACGACTTTCTTCGTTAATAACTTTTGGACCAGTAACGTATTCACCGTATTCAGCGTTATTAGAAATTGAGTAGTTCATGTTTGCAATACCGCCTTCAAACATTAAATCTACGATCAATTTTAATTCATGCATACATTCGAAATAAGCCATCTCTGGCTCGTAACCTGCTTCTACTAAAGTTTCGAAACCCATTTTAACCAACTCAACTGCTCCACCACATAAAACAGCTTGCTCACCGAATAAATCGGTTTCACACTCATCGCGGAAAGTTGTTTCAATAATACCTGAACGACCGCCACCAATTGCAGATGCGTAAGATAAGCAAAGTTCTTTTGCTTTACCCGATGCATCTTGGTGAATAGCGATTAAATCAGGAATACCGCCGCCACGAGTAAACTCAGAACGTACTGTATGTCCTGGTGCTTTAGGTGCGATCATGATCACATCTAAATCAGCGCGAGGGCTTACTTGGTTGTAAAGAATTGCGAAACCATGAGCAAAGGCTAAAGCAGCGCCTTGCTTAATGTTAGGCTCAATTTCTTCTTTATAAAGTTGAGCTTGAAATTCATCAGGCGTTAAAATCATAACAACATCAGCACTTGCAACGGCTGCAGCAACATCTGTTACTTTTAAACCGTGTGCTTCTGCTTTAGCAACAGAGCTAGAGTTTGCACGTAAACCGACAACCACATCAACCCCAGAATCTTGTAGGTTGTTTGCGTGTGCATGGCCCTGTGAACCGTAACCAATAATAGCGACTTTTTTACCTTTGATGATATTAAGGTCAGCGTCTTTATCGTAATAAACTTGCATCTGTTTTCCTGTTTTTAAAAATTTAAGGGATTTTATAAGTGTAAACCATCCGCACCGCGCGACATACTTGTCGGGCCAGAGCGAACTGTTTCAATAATACATTTTGTATCTAATGCTTCAATAAAAGCATCTAATTTGTCTGATGCACCGGTCATTTCAACCACATAACTGTTATTCGTTACATCAATAATTTTGCCGCGAAAAATATCCACCAAGCGTTTGGTTTCTTCACGAGAATCTAAATTAATCGCCACTTTAACCAACATTAATTCACGCTCTACATGCGGAATACACGCTAAATCAATTAGCTTAACCACATCAATGAGTTTATTAAGTTGCTTGGTAATTTGATCAATTACCTCTTCGCTGCCACGCGTAACAATCGTCATACGTGACAGTGTTGCATCTTCTGTTGGCGCGACCGTTAAGGATTCAATATTGTAACCACGAGCAGAAAATAGTCCAGCAACACGCGAAAGTGCACCAGCTTCATTTTCTATCAAAATAGAAATAATATGTCTCATTATGCTAGCTCTCTATCAATCGGCGTTCCTGGAGCAACACGTAAAGTCATCTCTTGATGCCCTTTACCTGTCTCAATCATTGGGTAAACGTTTTCTGTTCTATCCGTCAGAATATCAACAAACACGGTACGATCTTTTAATGCGAAGGCTTTTTCTAATGCGCTTGTCACATCTTCAGGGCGTTCCACACGAATACCGACATGGCCATAAGCTTCTGCTAGTTTCACAAAATCAGGAATGGTATCCATATAAGAATGTGAATAACGGCTTTCATAGTTAAATTCCTGCCATTGGCGAACCATGCCCATATAGCGGTTATTTAAGTTGATAATTTTTACTGGCGTATTGTATTGCAGAGCGGTTGCTAGCTCTTGAATACACATTTGAATACTCGCTTCACCGGTAATACAAACGACTTCCGCTTCAGGGTACGCTAATTTAACGCCAATGGCCGCAGGTAAACCAAAGCCCATCGTGCCTAAGCCACCAGAGTTAATCCAACGACGTGGTTTATCAAAGTGATAAAACTGAGCAGCATACATTTGGTGCTGACCAACATCTGAAGTGACATAAGCTTCACCCTTGGTTAATCGATACACTTCTTCAACTACCGCCTGAGGTTTAATTTCAACCGTATTGCGGTCAAACTCTAAACAATTTACTGATCGCCATTGATCAATTCTTGTCCACCAACTCGCTAAAGCCTCGGCTGAATTTTTCTCAGGATGTGCCTTAATTAATTTCAACATTTCAGTTAAAACAGGTTTTACGCTACCCACGATAGCAATATCAACTTTAACTGTTTTAGAAATAGAGGCGGGATCAATATCAATATGAATGATTTTTGCATTCGGGCAAAATTCAGCAATTTTACCTGTTACACGATCATCAAAACGAACACCGACCGCAATAATCACATCACTTTCATGCATTGCGAGGTTTGATTCATACGTCCCATGCATTCCCAACATACCGATGGATTGTTTATCAGTAGCAGGGTAAGCACCTAAACCCATTAAGGTTTGCGTAATAGGAAAGCCAAGTAATTGCGTAAATTCAGTTAATTCCGCGCTAGCCTCACCTAAAACACAACCACCGCCGGAATAAATAACCGGGCGTTTTGCTGTTAATAATAAATCAACCGCTTTTTTGATTTGTGCTGCGTCAGCAATTGGCTCAGGGTTATATGAACGCATCACCACTGCATCAGGGTATTTGTACGGTATTTTAATATTAGGGTCAGTAATATCTTTAGGAATATCAACTACCACAGGACCGGGACGACCCGTCATTGCAACATGAAATGCTTTTTTCATGGTTTCCGCAATATCTTTAACATCCTTAACAAGAAAGTTGTGCTTAACACAAGGCCGCGTAATCCCAACCATATCGACTTCTTGGAAAGCATCACTACCAATCACTGCGGTCGGCACTTGCCCAGAAATAACTACCATGGGAATAGAATCTAAATAAGCAGTCGCAATACCTGTGACAGCGTTAGTTGCGCCAGGACCGGAGGTAACTAGAACAACACCCGGTTTACCTGTTGCGCGCGCGTAGGCATCAGCGGCATGTGTTGCTGCTTGCTCATGTCTGACTAAAATATGTTTGACATCGTCTTGGTGAAAAATTGCATCATATAAATGCAATACCGCACCACCAGGATACCCAAAAAGAAATTCTACACCTTCATCTTTAAGGCACTGAACGACTATCTGTCCGCCACTGAGTTCCACTCTTACTTCCTCTATACTAATAGACCTAAGATAATGCAATTAATAAGCTTACTTAACTGAATTATCCAAAAAATTTAAAGCCCTTTATTCAAATCAAGCAATGAACAAATAAGACTTTAATTAATAAAAAATCCTTCCAAAATAGCCGAAAAGTTAGCTTTCGTCAAGAAATACATCATATTGCAGACTATAAATATCCGCACTAAAAAACAGAGATTAAGTCACAAACAGCTGATGTGCTTTGCTGTATTTCGTCCCCCTTTCACTGTATTTTAGGTTAAAATGCTCAATTGACTTTTAATCAATTCAGCCCTAGCTCATCGCCATGCAAAGTAAATTAAACACTGACAACCTAAGAATTCGCGCAACCAAAGAGGTCATGGCACCCGTTCAAGCTGAAGAAGAGTTACCGCTTAGCGATTTAGCCGCACAAACAACCGCCCACTCGCGCAAAGTCATCCACAACATATTAAATGATGTAGATGATCGTTTATTGGTCATTGTCGGCCCCTGCTCTATTCATGACACGAAAGCCGCACATGAGTATGGGCAGCTACTAAAATCGATTAAAAAAGAATTAAAAGATGATTTACATATCGTCATGCGGGTTTATTTTGAAAAACCAAGAACAACGGTCGGCTGGAAAGGCTTAATTAATGACCCCGATTTAGACGATAGCTTTAACATCAACAAAGGTTTAAGCATTGCGCGTAAATTATTGCTAGACCTTAATGAACAAGGCATTCCTGCTGCGACTGAATACTTAGATTTAATCACTCCGCAATACGTTTCTGATTTAATTGCGTGGGGCGCAATTGGCGCACGCACAACAGAAAGCCAATGTCATCGCGAACTCGCATCGGGCCTTTCTTGCCCAGTGGGCTTTAAAAACGCAACGGATGGCGGCGTGAGTATTGCATCTGATGCTATTAAAGCGGCAATGAACCCACACCATTTCTTATCGGTTACCAAAGAAGGTCACTCTGCTATTTTTTCCACTACCGGAAACCCTGATGTCCACATGATTTTACGCGGTGGAAGTGACGGGCCGAATTATGATGCCGTCAGCGTTAATAAAGTAGGAACCAGCATGGTAGAAAGCGGATTAAAGCCGAATATCATGATTGATTTGAGCCATGCTAACAGCTTAAAGCAATGTCATAGACAACCTTTAGTCGCGGAAGACGTTGCCGAGCAAATTGCCGGCGGCGAACAACGCATTATGGGTGTAATGATAGAAAGCCACTTAAAATCAGGTCGTCAAGATATCGTCGATGGCCAAGCATTAGAGTACGGACAAAGCATTACTGATGCCTGCATTGACTGGAAAGACACCGTACAAGTATTGAAAGATCTAGCCGTTGCGGTACAACAAAGAAGAACTGTTAAAAACTAATTGGAACACATCACATGAATGTTTATATCAATGGCGAAACGCAACAATACGCCGAAAATACAACAATTGCAGATATCGTTAAAGCACTCGGCTTTGAAAATAAACGTATTGCGGTAGAACTCAATAAAGAAATCCTACCGTTTAATCAATACAATCAAACCACAATCAACGCAGACGACCAATTAGAAGTAGTACAAGCGATTGGCGGCGGTCAAAATGATAATTTCCACCTTGCTGGCAAAGATTACCAATCACGCTTATTAGTGGGCACAGGTAAATATAAGGATTTAGAAGAAACCGGTATTGCCATTGAGGCGAGCGGCGCAGAAATTGTCACTGTCGCCATCCGTCGTACAAATATTGGTCAAAACCCAAATGAACCTAATTTATTAGATGTCATCTCACCCGACAAATACACCATCCTGCCCAATACCGCAGGCTGTTTTAATGCGGAAGATGCCGTAAGAACGTGCCGTTTAGCACGCGAATTATTAGGTGGTCATAAGCTGGTTAAATTAGAAGTGTTAGCCGATCAAAAAACGTTATTGCCCCATATTATTGAGACGCTAGCCGCAACTGAATTATTAGTAAAAGATGGCTTTGACGTTATGGTTTACACCAATGACGATCCGATTATGGCAAAGCGTTTAGAAGAACTCGGTTGTGTTGCCGTGATGCCTTTGGCCGCACCGATTGGTTCTGGCTTAGGTATTTGCAATCCGTACAATATTTTAACTATCATCGAAAATGCAAATATACCTATCCTTATTGATGCGGGCGTAGGGACGGCTTCCGATGCTGCCGCAGCGATGGAGCTAGGTTGTTCTGGCGTATTAATGAATAGCGCAATTGCCGATGCACAAAATCCCGTACTAATGGCTTCTGCCATGAAAAAAGGCATACAAGCTGGCCGAGAAGCCTTTTTAGCAGGAAGAATGCCTAAAAAACGCTTTGCTTCCGCTTCTTCACCCTTAAGCGGTTTAATTGGATAAGTAATGGCAGCATTAGAAGAAGGCCAAGAAGCGCCACGCATTAAAAGCTTTGCACTGCGTGTAGGCCGCATGACGCTTGGTCAAAAGCAAGCGTTTGATAAGCTTGCCGAGCAATACACGTTAGACCCAAAACAAGCGTGTAATTTTATCGACAGCTTTGGGCGTGATGCTCCCGTTATTGTAGAGATTGGCTTTGGTAATGGTGAAAGTTTAGCCAAAACAGCCTTAGCCAATCCTGATAATAACTATATTGGTATTGAAGTGCATACACCCGGCGTGGGTAATTTATTGGCCCAAATAGAGCGTTCAGGAATCACTAATATCCGCGTTTATCATCACGATGCCATTGAAGTTTTAGAAAATTGCATTCCTGAGCATAGCCTCGCAGGCATCCACTTATTTTTTCCAGATCCGTGGCATAAACGTAAGCATCATAAACGCCGTATTGTACGCCCTAGTTTTATGCCCTTAATTGCTAAAAAAATCAGCCATCAAGGCTATTTCCATGCGGCGACTGATTGGGAACATTACGCACAGCATATGCTTAAAGTTTTGCTCGCTGCGGAGCACTTTAGCAATCAAAATAGCGAACAAGATTACTCACCTCGCCCTGACTATCGTCCACTGACTAAGTTTGAGCAACGTGGTTTGCGTTTAGGTCATGGGGTTTGGGATTTAATTTTTACGCGGGATTAATTTAACACTCATTTTTAGGTAAAAAATCATGCTAGAAACTGTTGAAGAAATTGAAAATGCCATCGTGCTCCTCCCTAAAAATCAATTACTTAAATTTCAAACTTGGTATGACAATTTTAATGCAGATAACTGGGACAAACAGATAGAGAGTGATATAAACAAAGGCTCATTAGACTCACTTGCTAATTCAGCCATTGCTGAGCATCTCGCTGGAAAATCAAAGAAAATATGATTTATTATGCAAGCCCCTCCTTTTGGGTGGCTTATTACGCCTTGCCGAGTCATATACAAAAAATAGCAAAAAGAAACTACGCTCTCCTAAAAAATAACCCTAAACACCCCTCGCTTCATTTCAAAAAAATAAACTGCTATTGGTCAGCTAGAGCAGGTATCAATTATCGAGCGCTTGCTGTCGAAACAGGTGATGACTTACTTTGGTTTTGGATCGGAAGTCATGCTAATTATGATAAATTAATCAAAGCATAGCTCACGTGAGATCACGACGACTAGAAATATACGGCCTTCCTGTTTGCTTTATTTACTGGCGCTTAGAAAAATATGCGCGCAACGATTTTCCACAAAAATAATTACTTTATGCACATTCATATTTTAGGTATCTGCGGTACATTTATGGGCGGTTTAGCACTTATCGCCAGAGAAAAGGGCCATACCGTTAGCGGCTCTGACCAAAATGTTTATCCCCCGATGAGTACGCAACTGGAAGAGCAAGGCATCCAATTAATGTCGGGCTATAAAGCCAGTAATTTGGACATCAAGCCTGATTTAGTGATTATCGGTAATGCACTCTCACGAGGCAACGAAGAAGTTGAAGCGGTTTTAAACCGAGGTTTAAAATACACCTCTGGGCCACAATGGTTATCCGAATACGTCTTGCAAGACAAGTGGGTACTAGCTGTTGCAGGAACGCATGGCAAAACAACCACGAGTAGTATGTTGGCTTGGATTTTAGAAGATAATGGCTTTGAGCCAGGCTTTTTAATCGGCGGCATTCCCGTCAATTTTGGACTCTCCGCTCGCGCGGGTAAAACTGACTTTTTTGTGATTGAAGCGGATGAATATGATTCGGCTTTTTTTGATAAACGCTCTAAATTTGTTCATTACCGCCCTCGCACCGCAATTTTAAACAACCTTGAATTTGATCATGCGGATATTTTTGATGATTTAGCTGCCATCAAACGCCAATTTCATCACTTAGTAAGAACCATCCCGAGTGAAGGTTTAATTATCGCGCCACAATGCGATAAAAACATACAAGATACCCTCGCGATGGGCTGCTGGACAGAAACACAAGCAACTGCTATTAATGATGATGCGCTTTGGCAGGCACAATTAAAACAAGATGATGGCAGTCATTTTTCAGTGCTGTTTGATAAGCAAGAATGCGGCACTTTAGATTGGAATTTAACTGGCTTACATAATGTACAAAACGCGCTTGCCGCTATCGCAGCAGCACGACATATCGGCATACTCCCGCAACACGCCATTCAATCATTACATAGCTTCAAAAATGTAAAACGCCGCATGGAAGTCATCGCCAAAATAAACGGCGTGACCGTCTATGATGATTTCGCACATCACCCGACAGCAATACAAATGACTCTAGATGGCTTGCGCAAACACGTGGGCTCAGAAAAGATTATTGCGGTGATGGAGCCGCGTTCTAACACCATGCGTATGGGAATACACCGTGAAGCACTGGCAAATTCTTTAGCACTCGCTGATCGCACACTGGTTTACCAACCAGAAAACTTAAACTGGGATTTAAGTGAATTAAGCGATTATGCAGATAACATTCAAATCTGCACCTCGATTGATGAAATCATTCAGCAGCTACAAAAAGAAGTCGCGCCGAATAGTCATTTCTTGATGATGAGTAACGGCAGTTTTGGTGGCATTTATAAGCGTTTGAAGGACGAGCTGTAACTCACCTAGACTTATTATCAGACCACCCTTAAAAAATAAAACAATTTAATAGCGGAAAAATATCTAAAATATAATTAAACGGCTTTAGATTGAATAAGCACTTTATTTTTTTGGATAATCTCTCTAAATGATAGGGTAACAGCTGCCCAATCGACAATATCGACTCGGTAAGGTAAATCAGACTCATCAAAAGCCTCTTTTAAGGTCGCGCAGTCGGCAAAAGACAAAGGCTTATCCGAAATAACAACTAAATCTAAATCCGAATACTGTTTTGCCTTGCCAGTGACTCTTGAGCCAAATGCCCAAATATCATAAGTAGGGACTAAGCGAGTCAAAATATCCCTAACCACCGTCCAATCTTCCCCTTTAATATCTAAAGCAGCTGGCAAGGTTGAGTAGTCCATGCTTATTTAGTTAATTCTTGGTACAGGTACTTTGCTTCCAATAAGAAATCAGGAGTAATTAAATATACCTGTTCAGCCTTATCTAAATCATAAGTATGGCTGCTTTCATTTCTAGCTTGCCTGTATGCTTTCCACTTACGCCAGTCAGAACGCAACAAGCCTTGTTCGTTCCCTATTCTGATTAAATTTTGAAACACATGAATATCGAGCGACTCTGGGCTTGCGGCATTAGATTCTATATGCCGCCTCAGCATCTTATGACTTAGCTCATAAGTAAACTCAAAGCATTGGATAACTGAGTTGCGTAATTGCTCAAATAGACCTAAATCCTGTTGAGCCATTTCAGAGCGAGCATACCGCAAGCTCGTCTCTAACTGGCTAATTGCTTTTTCTAATGGCGTATAATCAATATCCATGTAGCCCCCTCATAAAAACTACGACCCTTACCCATCCCAGCGCAAAAAGTTAGCTAATAACTGCAAACCAACTGTATGGCTTTTTTCTGGGTGAAACTGGGTAGCAAAAATATTATCTCTGGCAATCACACAAGAAAATTCATCTGGATATTCAGTCGTTGCAGCAACATGCTCAGGATTGTCCGCTTGCGCAAAATAACTATGCACAAAATAGAAGCGACTATCTTGTGGAATATCATTCCATAAAACATGATCGTGTTGATGCACTTGATTCCATCCCATATGCGGGATTTTTAAGCGCTCACCCTGAGCATCAAGCAAATGTTTGGAAAAATGCTTAACTTGACCAGGAATTAAATTCAGACTGTCTATACCACCATTTTCTTCACTGGAAGTTAACAAAGCCTGCATTCCTAGACAAACACCTAGAAATGGCTTATTTTTTGCCACTTCAGCAACAACATCAATCAAGTCATTAGCTTGTAAAGCAGCCATACACTCACGCATTGCACCTACACCAGGTAAGACTACCCGATCAGCTGCGAGTATCGATTGTTTATCAGAAACAACACGCACGGTCACTTCAGGGGCTGCATGTTGCAGTGCTTTAGCAATGGAGTGTAAATTCCCCATGCCATAATCAATAACGGCTACAGATGACATTGATAATAACTATTAGTAATAAAGAAAGTAGAAATAAAAAAGCAGCTAATTAGCTGCTTTTTTACATTGATAAAGGTGCTTTATAAAACACCTTTGGTTGATGGCATGATACCTGCCATCCGGGGGTCTTCAGTAATCGCCATACGCATAGCACGACCTAAAGCTTTAAATACGGTTTCAGCGATATGGTGCGCATTTCTGCCTTTAAGGTTATCAATATGCAAAGACACGCCTGCATGATTAACAAAACCTTGGAAAAATTCGCGGAATAAATCCACATCAAAACTACCAATCATTGCGCGCGGGTATTCAACTTCATAATACAAGCCTGCACGTCCTGAGAAATCAATCACTACACGCGATAGTGCTTCATCTAAAGGGACATAAGCATGGCCATAACGATATAAGCCTTTTTTGTTACCCACCGCTTGAGCAAAGGCTTGCCCTAAGGTAATACCAATATCTTCAACGGTGTGATGATCATCAATTTGCAAATCACCTTGGCAAAATACATCCATATCAATCATGCCATGACGCGCGATTTGATCAAGCATATGATCTAAAAAAGGCACGCCTGTTTCAAAGCTTGATTTTCCCGTGCCATCCAAATTAATAGTGATACGGATTTTAGTTTCTAGCGTGTTACGTTCAACACTTGCGATTCTATCTGTCATGTTTGGAATAAATTGAGTAAAAAAGGAAGGACAACAACAATTTTTTTTAAAAATTGCTTAATCTCTAATTAAGCGGCATGCTCATGTTGTTGAATAATTTTAGACAGTGCCCTTAGCGCATCATTGACTGATTTCGTACTTGGAAACATTTCAGCCACATCAGGTTCTAATAAAATTAATCGAGCGTCTTTATCATACTCAGCGGCATATTTCCCACGTACACCATCGGGCATTGTGGAAAAATCATATTCTTGCTGTAAGTCATCATTATTGTCTTGATTCATAAAATTTTTGCTCCTTTTTTGTTGCTATTCTCGCACTAATCAACCGAATAACCTCATCCCCACGATATACATGAGAAATAACTAAAATTCTATTTTTCTTGGAAAGACCAACAATCAAATACCTTTGTTCTTGAATTGAATGCTGATTATCAGAAAAAGTAAACGATAATGCATCTCCAAAAACACTGGTCGCCTCTTCAAAAGAAACCTTATGTTTTACAAGATTAGAGTCTGATTTTTGCAGATTCCATTCAAATTCCATAATAACTTACTAATTCATTAAAGAGTAAGCGCCTAAGCACTTACTCTTCATGCTTAATTATTTCTTACGCTTACGATCAACTTCAGTTAATAAAATCTTACGTAGACGAATTGATTCAGGTGTTACCTCAACTAATTCATCATCTGCAATAAATTCTAAGGCTTGCTCTAGTGTCATTTTCTGAATTCTTGCACAAGTTAAACTTTCGTCTGTTCCTGATGCACGAACGTTAGTTAATGGCTTAGGTTTAGTTGGGTTAACTACTAAATCATTGGTACGTGAATGAATACCCACTAATTGACCTTCGTAGATTTCATCACCATTAACGACTAATAGTTCACCACGTGCTTGTAGTGGGTATAAAGAGTAATCAACCGCTTTACCTTTAGACATAGAAATCAAAACACCACGAATTCTATTACCAACAGCACCTTCTTTTAGTGGGCCGTAATGATCAAATACGTGATAGAACAAACCAGATCCAGACGTTGCTGTTAAGAATTCGGTTTGAAAACCTAATAAACCACGTGAAGGAACGATGTACTCTAAACGAATACGGCCTTTACCATCGGGAACCATGTCTTGTAGATCACCTTTACGGTCACCTAATTTTTCCATGATACTGCCTTGATGTTGCTCTTCAACCTCAATGCTTACATTTTCATACGGCTCTGATTTAACCCCATCAACTTCTCTAATAATAACTTGCGGACGAGAAACACCCATCTCAAAGCCTTCACGGCGCATGTTTTCAATTAAAACTGATAAATGTAATTCACCACGGCCTGATACTTTGAATTTATCTGGATCATCAGTCAAGTCAACACGTAGAGCAACATTGTGTTGCAATTCTTTTTGTAAACGATCATAAATTTGACGCGTAGTAATGAACTTACCTTCTTTTCCTGCAAACGGTGAATTGTTTACTTGGAAAGTCATGCTCACTGTCGGCTCATCAATAGATAGCGCAGGTAAAGCATCAACATTATCAGGGTGACATAAGGTCTCTGAAATTTGTAGGTTTTCAATACCACAGAAAGCGATAATATCACCCGCTTCTGCTGAATCAACTTCAACACGTTCTAAACCGTTGAAGCCGTAAATTTTCAACATACGACCGCTACGTGTTTTGCCTTCTGCATCAACTAAAGTTAAAGGCTGATTTTTCTTAACGCTACCACGCTGAATACGTCCTACACCGATAACACCGACGTAAGAGTTATAATCCAAGCTAATAACTTGCATTTGGAAAGGCGCATCAATATCAACAGGTGGTGGTGTTACTTTATCAATAATAGTTTGAAATAACGGGGTCATATCTCCACCCGAAACATCTGCTTCCAAACCTGCAAAGCCATTTAAAGCCGATGCATAGATAATAGGGAAGTCTAATTGCTCGTCTGTTGCACCTAAGTTATCAAACAAATCAAATGTTTGATCAACAACCCAATCAGGGCGTGCACCTGGACGGTCAACTTTATTAATAACCACAATTGGTTTCAAACCCAAAGCAAACGCTTTTTTAGTTACAAAACGCGTTTGCGGCATTGGGCCATCTACAGCATCAACCAATAATAAAACTGAATCAACCATTGATAATACACGCTCAACTTCACCACCGAAGTCAGCATGTCCTGGTGTATCCACAATATTAATGTGATAGCCATTCCAATCAATTGCTGTGTTTTTTGCCAGAATGGTAATACCACGCTCTTTTTCAAGATCGTTAGAATCCATCATTCTTTCAGTAGTTTTCTCATGTGCAGAGAAAGTACCTGACTGCTCTAAAAGTTTATCAACTAAGGTTGTTTTACCATGGTCAACGTGGGCAATGATTGCTATATTTCTTAATTTATCTATCACTATATTTATATTTGGTTGATGTTATATTTTAAAAAGATGAATAAGCCACCTTCCGTGGCACGCTCAATGTATTCATTTATCGAGACAAAAACGACTCAATAGTATTTAAGATTGTTCCCAAGGCAATTGACTATAACGCCAGCCGCTAATATTACCACGGTGTTTGTTATCATCTAATGCGCCTTCAAAGCCATCTAAGATATTAATTAAATGCGTATAACCTGCATTTTCCAAGGCACTCGCTGCTTCTAATGAGCGCACACCACTGCGACATAATAAAAGTACCGGTGCTGATTTATCGATTACTACTTGTTCTACTTGTGCAACAAAGTCGGTGTTTAATAGCCACTCTGGCGCTTCTTTCCAAGGTACATGCACAGCATTTAAAGGCCTGCCTAAAAAAGTATGTTCCATTTTGGTACGCACATCAATCATGATAGCGCGGCTATCTGACTGCATTAAATCCCAAGACTGTTGTGGTGTTAAATTTTCTATCATATCTTTACGTTATTAGAGATTACAGCGCTTGCGCCCAATAAACTGCGCTTCATTACGCAGCCCTGAATTTGTCTGCCCTAAGTCAGAATACTCGGCATAAAAAACCACCGCTAATTCTGGGAATAAAGTGAGTAATTCATTCTCAGCCAATAAAAATCGTGGGTTTTTAGGTCCGACTTGCGCTACTTTTTGCTGCGTATAGGTCTGATAAAACAGCAAACCATTCGGATTTAAGCTCTCCATTATCGCATTACAAATCGAACGGTCAAGGAATCGACTAATTACCACTACATCAAACGAATTTTTCAAAAAACTGTTCGCGCTTATTTCTTGCACGCAAGTCTTAATAGATAAGGCCTTACTCGCTGATTTTTCTTGTAATTTCTGTAATCCTAGCGTAGAAATATCCCACGCTTCTACAGTCAAGCCTTGCTTTGCTAATAGCAAAGCATTTTCACCTAAGCCACACGCTAAATCTAACGCACGCCCTGTTGACGGCAATAAAAACTGATTATCCACTAATACCTGTGCGGGTTCCGAGTTACCTTTACCTTGCGCATAAATATTATTCCATTTATCGCATAGTGCATGCGGCATAAAACCATTCCTATATAACGAGGCTTAAAGGGAAATTGCTACGCTTTGGTGCAACAACGCATTTAAAACCAAAAATAACTCACTATATTATACGCATACACCCGCATAAACCTTACAACCCTATAAATTAATAAGTTTCACGAGAAGCCGTGTGTTATCTGCTTAAAGCAAGCTATTAATCATTCGTCTCTCTCAAATAAAGCCCTATCTTCCCATGAAAAGTTATCTTGGCTTTTTTTTTGCTTGTTTTATATACATTACCTAAAGCGAATAAAGCATTAACTTAAGAAAGGAAATAGATTTATGAGTACTAAAAAAACGTCCACAGCCTCTTTCTCAATTGATAATAATACAGCCTCGCTTGAGCTCCCTATCATTTCAGGAACCATCGGCCCTGATGCAATTGATATCAGAACGCTGCATAACAAAACCCAAGCTTTTACCTATGACCCCGGATTTACCTCTACCGCAAGCTGCAGCTCTAAAATTACCTTTATCGATGGCGAGAAAGGAATACTGCTTTATAGGGGCTACCCAATAGAGCAACTAGCTGCAAAATGTGATTTTTTGGAGACCTGTTACTTATTATTAAATGGCGAGCTCCCAACAGGCCAAGAAATGCATGGCTTTGTTAAGCAGGTTAGCAACCATACTTTAGTTCATGATCAATTAACCACCTTCTTCCGTGGTTTCCGTCGAGATGCACACCCTATGGCTATATTGGTCGGCGTTGTAGGTGCTATGTCAGCGTTTTACCATAACGACATGGATATAAGAAGTGAAGAATATCGCCGAATTTCTGCAATACGCTTAATTGCAAAAATGCCGACTATTGTAGCTATGTGTCATAAATATAGCACCGGCTCCCCTATGATGTATCCTAAAAACAGCTTAGGTTATAGTGAAAATTTCATGCGCATGCTGCATGGTAACCCCTGTGAAGATTATCTACCCAACCCCGTTTTAACCAGAGCCTTGGATAGAATTTTAATTTTACATGCGGATCATGAGCAAAACGCATCAACCTCTACCGTTAGACTTGCAGGGTCAAGCGGCGCTAACCCTTATGCGTGTGTTTCAGCAGGGATTGCTTGTTTATGGGGCGCCGCTCATGGTGGAGCAAACGAAGCCGTATTAATTATGCTAGAAGAAATCGGTGATGTATCAAACATTGAACGCTTTATAGAAAAAGCAAAAGACAAAAATGATCCCTTTAAATTAATGGGATTTGGCCATCGCGTTTATAAAAACTTTGACCCACGCGCAACGCTAATGCGCGAAACCTGTCACGAGGTCTTAACTGAGCTAGGCTTAGAAAACGACCCTATCTTTAAGTTAGCAATGAAACTAGAAAGCATCGCCTTAGAAGATGAGTATTTTATCGCCAAAAAACTCTACCCTAATGTTGATTTCTACTCAGGCATTGTTTTACGAGCGCTCGGCATTCCTACTGACTTATTTACTGCTATTTTTGCCATGGCAAGAACAGTAGGATGGATTGCTCAATGGGATGAGATGGTGACTGACCCAGAACAAAAAATCGGTCGCCCTAGGCAGCTTTATAAAGGGGCAGCGAAACGCGATGTCACATCAATAGCTCAGCGTTAGTCTAACTTACCAACCAAGCAGTAGTAATACGCCATACAAAAATTGCTTAGGCTATGCTTTTCACGATAGGAAAAGCATAGCCTCCGTTAACTCAAAGCTTATATTTATTCACTAAATGCTGAGCGTGTTTTTAACCAGTCTTCCAAAAATATTAAAAATGCACGCACTTTAGCGGACAAGTATTTACGGTGTGGATAGACTGCATGTATATGCATCGGTTCTACCGCATAATCTTGTAATACAACTTGTAGATTGCCTTTTTCTATATCCCGAGACACAATATATTCCGGCAACATCACCAAACCCAGCCCTTTTTTTGCGGCGATGCGTATCGGATCCGCGGCATTGGCTTGCATACGCCCCGAGACTTCAATTTCTCTTTTGCCTTCTAAGCCTTTAAATATCCATTTATTACGCGGTGGAATCGCCCAATTCACTAAACAGCTATGTTTAGCTAAATCTTCTGGAATCAATGGGCGTCCATTGGCGGCAAAATAATCAGGCGAACCACATACCAATAAACTTGAGTTGGCCATTTTCTTTGCAATTAAACTGGTATCGCCTAAATCACCAAAAGTTAAGGCGACATCAATGCCTTCCTCCACCATATCGCCAAGATTACTTTGTAAAATCAAATTAACCGAGAGATCTTTATGCAAGGCTAAAAACTCAGCAATTGCAGGTGCAACATATAAAGCTCCAATCACTGTGGGCGCACTAACTTTTAATTTCCCTCTCGGCTCGGTATGTAACTGCGTTACCGCACCTTCCATTTCTTCAATATCTGCTAAAACAGTTTTACAGCGCTTTAAATAGGCCGCGCCAACATCTGTTAAGCTCAAACTCCGCGTTGTACGATTAAACAAGCGCGCACCTAGATGACTTTCTAATTGTGCAATATGTTTAGTTGCCATCGCGCGTGAAATAGATAGCTCACGTGCCCCGCCGATAAAACTACCTGCCCGAGCAACGCTAACAAACACCGTCATTCCTGTTAATCTATCCATAAGCTACAGTTTTTTAATCAAAATTCATCTCATTATAGCTTTGCTCTCTTCTATAGGTATAAAGTTTTAAGCCTAGGAGAAATTACCTATATAATAACTAAGAATTAGGCATCGCTTTTTAAGCTTGCCGTGTCACACTCAATAATAAATAAAAACACTGGCCATGACACCTGAACAATTTAAGCAATATGCTACCCAAGGTTACAATCGTATCCCTATTGCACGTGAAGTATTAGCTGATTTAGATACCCCACTGAGTGCTTACCTAAAGCTTGCTGATGGCGCTTATTCGTATTTATTTGAATCCGTGCATGGTGGTGAACAATGGGGACGCTATTCCATTATTGGCTTACCTTGCCAAACTGTTATCAAAATCTTTGCTAATGACATTCATATTGAAGAATCTGGGCAACGCGTCAAAAGTTTACAACATGAAAACCCATTAGTTTGGATTGAAGAGTACAGACAAAACTTCAAAGTACCGGATATTGCCGAATTGCCTCGATTTAATGGCGGTTTAGTGGGCTATTTTGGTTATGAGACCATTGGCTATATTGAGCCACGTCTAAAAGCCACGGCCAAAGATGACCCTATCGGCAGCCCTGACATTTTATTAATGGTTTCTGAAGAAATGCTCGTGTTTGATAACCTCTCAGGCAAGGTGCTATTGCTGACGCATGCTAACCCTGCTGATGATAATGCTTACCAGCAAGCACAATCGCGCTTAGATACTTTAGTGAAAAATTTACGCGAGTTAAAAGCCGATGCACATAATGAGCACCCGTCTAAAAAAGTAGATGAATCTGATTTTGTCTCTGGTTTTACGCAAGAAGGCTTCGAAAATGCCGTCTTAAAGGCTAAAGAATACATTACCGATGGCGATATTATGCAGGTGGTCTTATCGCAGCGCTTGTCAATTCCTTATTCTGCTGAGCCTCTGGATTTATACCGTTCTTTACGTTGCTTAAATCCTTCGCCTTATATGTATTATCTGAATTTAGAAGATTTTCATATCGTCGGCTCTTCACCCGAAATTCTAGTGCGTTTAGAAGATAATGAAGTGACTGTTCGCCCGATTGCTGGCACACGTCCACGCGGTAAAAATAACGCAGAAGATATCGCCCTAGAAAAAGAACTACTAGCAGACCCTAAAGAATTAGCAGAACATTTAATGCTAATTGATTTAGGTCGCAATGATGCGGGTCGCGTTTCTGAAATAGGCACGGTAGAACTGACTGATACCATGATTGTTGAGCGATATTCACACGTGATGCACATAGTGTCAAACGTCACTGGCAAACTACAAGCCGGAAAAGATGCCTTTGATGTTTTAAAAGCAACCTTTCCCGCAGGCACCGTGAGTGGTGCACCAAAAATTAGAGCGATGGAAATTATTGATGAACTAGAACCGGTTAAGCGCGGCGTTTATTCAGGTGCAGTCGGTTACATTTCATGGTCGGGCAATTTAGATACCGCTATCGCCATCCGCACCGCCGTCATTAAAGATAAAACCTTACATATACAAGCAGGAGCAGGCATTGTTTACGACTCTGTACCTAGAAATGAATGGGATGAAACCATGAATAAAGGACGCGCTGTTTTTCGCGCTGTCGCAATGGCAGAGGCTGGACTAGATGGAGAACGCTCATGAGTGCATGTAAAGTCATCATGGTAGATAACTATGATTCATTCACTTATAACTTAGTACAGTATTTTGGTGAGTTAGGCGCAGAAGTAACCGTGATGCGTAACGATGAATTTAGCGTCGCGGATATCGAACAATTTAATCCTGATAAAATTGTCATTTCTCCAGGACCTTGCACGCCAAAAGAAGCCGGTATTTCTGTTGAAACTATTTTGAATTTTGCCGGTAAAAAGCCCATTTTAGGTGTCTGTTTAGGCCACCAAAGTATTGGTCATGCCTTTGGTGGTGATATTACCCACGCCAAACAAATCATGCACGGCAAAGTATCCCCTGTTTTTCATAAAGACCAAGGTGTGTTCAAAGGTTTAAACAACCCGTTTACCGCAACACGTTATCATTCCTTAGTCATCGACCAAAAAACCTTACCTGACTGTCTAGAAATCACCGCTTGGACAGAAGATGATCAAGGTAATATTGATGAAATTATGGGCGTACGTCATAAAACTTTAGATATTGAAGGGGTGCAGTTTCACCCTGAATCGATTTTGACGGAACATGGCCATGATATGTTGCGTAATTTTTTAGAGAATTAAGGTAAAAACACTTAATTATGCCGGTTGTTTTTAGGTATCAAGGCTATCGTTTTTTCTTTTTCTCAAATGAAGGTGATCCGCTAGAACCCTGCCATATCCATATTCGAAAAGGCGGAGCGATTGCTAAATTTTGGTTAAAACCAGAAATACAGCTCGCACAAGCCTATGATATGTCGCCTACTGAGTTACGCAAATTATTGAAAATAGTAGAACAAAATAAAAAATTAATTGAGGAAAAATGGAATGAATATTTTAGAGCATAAACCATTAGCCAAAAATATTAAATTTGATTCCGACATGATGTGGGTAGAACTTATCGATGGCCGCAAACTCGGTGTTCCCCTTGCTTATTTCCCACGTTTACTCAGCGCAACAACACAACAGTGTCAACAATATGAAATAAGTGGCGGTGGCAGCGGACTTCATTGGGACGCGCTTGATGAAGACATTAGCGTTGAAAACTTACTCATTGGTATCGGCGATAGAACTCAACAATCTCATATAGCAGCATAACAAATGAACATACAAACCGCCCTACAATCACTACTTAACAATCAAAACCTAAGTCGCGATGATATGCGTAGCGTGATGCGCAGTATTTTAGCGGGTGAAGCAACATCAGCACAAATTGCAGGCTTTCTCATTGCTTTGCGCTGTAAAGGCGAATCGGTGGATGAAATTATCGCCGCCACCGAAGTAATGCGTGAACTAGTCAACCCGGTTCCTATTACCGGTCAACATATCATTGATACCTGCGGTACAGGCGGCGATGGTGCAAACACCTTTAACATCTCCACCACCTGCGCTTTTGTTGTTGCTGCAGCAGGCGGAACAGTTGCTAAACACGGCAATCGCTCTGTTTCCAGCAGCTCGGGTAGTGCCGATGTTTTAGAAGCCGCAGGGGTTGATTTAAACCTTTCCGCTGAACAAGTTGTGCAATGTGTTAATGATATTGGCGTCGGTTTCTTATTCGCACAAAAACATCATGGCGCAATGAAACACGTCGCTGCACCACGCAAAGAAATGGGCGTGCGTACTTTATTCAATTTATTAGGCCCGCTCGCTAACCCTGCTGGCGCAAAAAATCAGCTAATTGGCGTGTTTGATCAACATTGGCTCATGCCCTTAGCAGAAACACTTAAAGTTTTAGGCAGTGAACATGTACTTATGGTTAATGCTGACGACGGCCTAGATGAACTCAGCATTGCCTGTGATTCTAGCGTGGTTGAACTAAAAAATGGCGAACTCACGAGTTATCGTATTAGCCCTGAACAGTTTGGGCTACAGCGCTCCAGTTTAGCCAGCTTAGCAGTGAGCAATGCACAAGATAGCTTACAAATACTCGTCTCTGTTTTAGATAATCAAGCGGGCCCTGCTTTAGATATCGTCGTACTCAATGCAGGTGCTGCGATTTACGCGGCAGACCTAGTTGATAGCTTTGCGGCAGGCATTCAAAAAGCGCAGGAAGTGATTGCTTCTGGCGCAGCAAAACAAAAATTCCAAGCGCTCGTTAGCTTTACAGCGCATTCATAATCTACCTATACCCTTATGACTGATACTCCAGATATTTTAAAAAAAATCCTCGCTAAAAAAGATGAAGAAGTCGCTAAACGTAAATTACGCATGTCGATTGCGGATTTATCTGGCATTATTAGTGAAACAGAAGCGCCGCGTGGTTTTGCAATGGCTTTACAAGAAAAAGCACTCAGTAAAAAACCTGCGATTATTGCCGAAATTAAAAAAGCATCGCCGAGTAAAGGGGTTATTCGTGAGAATTTTAAGCCCACAGAAATTGCGATGGATTATGCGATGAATGGTGCAACCTGTCTTTCCGTTTTAACCGATAAAGAATTTTTTCAAGGCGGCGAAGCAAATCTACAAATGGCACGTCAATCTTGCCCAATTCCTGTCTTGCGTAAAGATTTTATGATTGATCCTTACCAAATCCATGAATCACGCGCGCTCGGAGCGGATGCCATTTTATTAATTGTGGCGGCATTATCTGATGCACAAATGCATGAACTCGCCGCAACCACAAAAGAACTAGGCATGGATATTTTAGTGGAAGTGCATGATGCTGCTGAAATGGAACGCGCATTAACCCTAGACACGCCATTAATGGGTATTAACAACCGTGATTTGCGTAGCTTTGAAACCTCATTACAGACTACTTTAGATTTGAAATCAATGGTGCCTGCTGATCGCTTAGTGATTACTGAAAGCGGTATTCATACCCAAGAAGATGTACAGCTTATGCTAGATAATGAAGTTTATACTTTCTTAGTCGGTGAAGCGTTTATGCGCGTAGAAAAATCTGGCGCAAAAATGCGTGAGTTGTTTAGCCTATAAAAAAACGCCTACCTTATAGTTCCCATGTTCCAACGTGGGAATTCAGCCTAGAACGCTCCAGCGTTCCGTGACGCTAGAGCGTCACAAGATGCATTCCCACGCTGGAGCGTGAGGAACGATAAACACCACCACCCAAGCTTAAATGAACAAAGAAAAGCGCCTTGCCATATTCTCTCGCCTTGCGGAAGCCATTCCTGAGCCGGTTACTGAGCTAAATTTCAACAGTACCTTTGAATTACTCATTGCCGTGGTTTTATCCGCCCAAGCAACCGATAAAGGCGTTAATAAAGCAACTGCTAAGCTATTTCCTGTCGCGAATACTCCCCAAGCGATTTTTGATTTAGGCGAAGCAGGCCTAAAAGAGTACATTAAAACCATTGGTTTATTTAATACCAAAGGCGCTAATATTATTAAACTCTGCCGTAAATTATTAGATGATTTTGATGGCGTCGTACCGCAAACGCGTGAGGAATTAGAATCCTTAGCGGGTGTCGGCAGAAAAACAGCCAACGTCATATTAAATACCGCTTTTGGGCTGCCCTTTATGGCTGTCGACACACATATATTCAGAGTATCTAACCGCACAAAAATAGCCGCAGGTAAAAATGTTTTAGAGGTTGAAGATAAACTGATGAAACATGTGCCTAAGCAATATATGCTAGATGCGCATCATTTATTAATTTTACACGGACGCTACACATGCATTGCTAGAAAGCCACGCTGTGGGAGCTGTGTGATTGAAGATTTATGTGAATTTAAAGAGAAAATTTACGCCGAATAAGCATCTGCATATAAAAAAATAGCCCACTCAATGAGCAGGCTATTTTAAGATCAAGCTTTAAGTCCTTAGACTTTAAAGTGCGCGATTAATGACTGTAAATCAGAAGCTAAATTAGCTAAATTATCGCTGCTTTCATTAACCTGCTGAGAATCATTGGATGTTTCATCGGTAAGTTGACTGATCTGTTCAATGTTCTGGCTAATATTCGCCGCGACAGCCGCTTGCTGCTCAGCCGCGCTCGCAATTTGCGTACACATGCTATCAATTTCCATAACCGCATTAATAATACTTTGTAAAAATGCACTTTCCTTTTCGGTTTCTACTTGAGACTGCTCTGTTCGCTCATGACTTACCTGCATTACACTCGCTGCTTTTTTAGTGCCTTTTTGCAAACGTTCAATCATATTCTCAATTTCTGTGGTCGAATCTTGAGTTCTACTCGCTAAAGTACGTACCTCATCAGCTACCACAGCAAAGCCACGACCTTGCTCACCCGCTCTCGCCGCTTCAATCGCCGCATTTAAGGCTAATAAATTAGTTTGCTCAGCAATACTTTTAATCACATCTAAAACAGAACCGATCTTTTCACCATCCGACTCTAACTCTCCGACAACAGTCATTGCCAAGCCAATTTCTTCTGATAAAGATGACGAAGCAACGGCAGAGTTAGCAACAATCCCCTTCCCCCCTTCTGCTTCATGATGTGCACTTTGTGTCGTTGCTGCCGTTGCCGAAGCATTACTTGCAACCTCCTGTACTGACGCAGCCATTTCGACCATCGCAGTGGCAACTTGCTCCACTTGGCCCTGCTGTTGGTGCACTCTACTATTCGTTTCTGTACTAATAGATGATAGTTGTTTCGCACTGGTCGCTAACTGAACAATAGATCCATCTAGTTGACGAACAATATTTGCGAACTCACCCGCCATAGCATTAAAGCTCTCAGCCACATCTGCAAATTCATCTTCATTAGGGATATTTACTCGTGCTAACAAATTACCTTTAGCTAGCTGTCCAGATGTCTCTTTCAGTGCTGAAATCGCTGTTTGTAATGAGACATAAAAACCAACAAAAAAGTATAGAGCTATCAAAGTAAAAACAATACCCACAGCAAGCAGACTAATTGTTTTTGTAATTAAGTGCTCTACGCGCTGCTCTAATATCTTAGTCAGCTCAGGTAGTAAATGATCCATTAATTTAAAATTACTTTTAATCGTTGTGGTCCCTTTAGCAAAAACATCCTTAGACACAACATTAATAGACCTAGCCGATAAAATATTCTTACGCAGGTAAGCTTGATACTGCTCTGATTGATTAATCGCTAGCTCCATATCTGCTTGCAATAAAGCCCCTCTTGCTGGGTTAGCCCGCGCAATAACACCCTTACTTCTTTTTAATACATTGGTACTTTTTTCTACCGAGGCTAATAAACTCGATAATTTGCCATTTTCTTCTGTTGTTACCAATTGTCTTACCGCTAAGCCTGAAGCCATACCACGCGCTTTACCTAAGTTTTCTACAATTTGCGGTAATGAATTAACTAGAGAATCAGTAATATAAAAACTTTCTAACTCTGGGTTCATAATAAGACCCGAGTTATCACTTACATTAGAAATTAGCCCTAAAACTTGAGCGACTAATTTTGAGTGCCTTGCAAAAATCGCTTTACGCTCGCCGGTAAAGGCTTGGCCTTCCAGTCCTTGCCAAATGCTTTTAACTCTTGCCCATTCAGCACTAACTTTTAACTGCTTGCCTAACTCCGCATCAACCACATCAATCGCGGCAATATCCTGCGCAATTTGTTGGCGCTTTGCAGTAATTTTACTTTTTAACTGTGTTGCACCAGATAAATAAGCATTCGTCATGCCTCTATGTTCTGGAAAGTGCTGTACTAATTGCCTTAAAACGACAATATAGCGCAGACCTAACTGCTCATTTTCAGCAAATTCAATTTCTTCTATTTGCTGATTCAATAATAAAACTTGAACGATCACCAAAGGAATCAAAAAAACAATTGAAATAAGCCACATCTTTTTAGATATGCTCATTTTATTCAAAATGGCTATTGCCGGTGCAGTTAACATAATTAATCTCGCTTAAATATTAGTGTTATATTTTTTATCTGTACTTAGGCCTTAATGATGCGCATGGGCCGCCTCTGATACTCCTTCAAATTGGATATCATGGGCAACGCCATGTAAAGAAACAATCAATGTCACCCCAGCTAAAATTAAAGCAATTTGCTGCAGTGAAGTTTTCATATCTGTCTTTTTATGTAAAGAAGGGATTAAATCAGCAACCGCGATATAAATAAAGCTAGACGCTGCCATCGCCAAGAAATACGGCAAGCTTTCTTGTAACCCTTCTAGGCTGTAATAGGCTAAAACACCGCCCACTACCGTACTAAGGCTTGCCAATATGTTATACAGCAATGCTTTTCTTTTAGAAAACCCACCGTGTAATAAAATAGCAAAATCCCCTACTTCTTGTGGTATTTCATGTGCTGCAACCGCCAAACTCGTGACGATTCCTAACTGAACATCGGTCAAAAATGCCGCTGCAATTAAAACACCATCCACAAAGTTATGTATTGCATCACCGATCAAAATCATCGTGCCTGCTGATTTATGGCCATGGCCATGTCCGTGATCATGACCCGAGTGATCTTCAACTTCTACATGTACTTCACAACTTCCAGAGTGGCAATGTCGCCAAATAAGGAGCTTCTCTAAAACAAAGAACAGTAATAAACCCAGCATAATAAAGCCAGACAATTTTTGAAACTTGCTAGGGTCTACTTGCTCAAACGCATGTGGAATCAAGCCCCAAAAAGCAACTGCAAGCAATGCGCCAATCGCAAAACTTACGCCATGTGGTAAAACTTTATTCCGCTTGCCGTCAGGCAGTAATAAAAAAACTGACGCGGCTAAAACACTTAATACACCGCCCAAGGCAGTGAATGCAATAATTAATAGTAATAAATTCATTCAAATAAAAACTTAAAAAATAGAGTAATAAGTAACAACTTAATCTTTCCAAATTAGCGTTGCCATACGCCCGGTTTGGCCATCTCGTCGATAAGAAAAAAAGCGCTCGGTCTCTGTTACGGTGCAAAACTGCCCACCATAAACTTCAGTTACGCCTGCTTTATTGAGGATAAGCCTCGCAATCAAATAAATATCTGCTAAATATTTCTGATTTTTTTGTAATTCAAACGCTACTGAGAACATCGTATCTTTGGCTAAAAATGCAGCTCTCACTTCAGCCCCCACTTCAAAACATTGTGGGCCAATAGCCGGCCCTAACCACGCCATCAAACCCGGCTTTGCTAATTTAGCAAGACTGTTTTCTAAAATGCCATTCAGTAATCCACGCCAACCACCATGTATCGCAGCTATCGAGTCACCTTTTGCATCACATAATAATATAGGTAAACAGTCTGCGGTTAACACCACACAAACACACTGTTTTTCTTGCGTGCAACTCGCGTCCGCCTCAACCAGTGCTTGTAACTGGTCAGCGCAAACGATCTTCGTAGTATGCGTTTGATTTAACCATTTAGGCTCATTTACTAAGGATAATTCTGTCCTTAATAAGTGCCGATTTGCTAAAACATGCTGCGCATTATCATCAACATGTGCCGCTAAATTAAAGCGAGCGTAATCACCCTCACTAGCCCCACCATAGCGCAGCGTCGTTAACGCATGAATATTAGCAGGCGCAGGCCAATTAGGCGAGATCCAGTTCATCGTTATGCGCTAAAGCCGCTAATAACTCTTGCATATCTTCGGGGACAGGGAGCTCCCATTCCATATATTCACCTGTTCTCGGGTGCTCTAGCCCTAACTTTTCTGCATGTAGCGCTTGACGTTTAAAACGACGCAAAACATCTTCTAACTCAGCGCCGCAATCTTTAGGCATTTGAAATCGACCACTGTACGTAGGATCGCCCACCAAAGGCATGCGCAAATGCGCCATATGCACTCTAATTTGATGTGTTCGACCAGTCTCTAATTTAACTTGAATCAGCGTATTACGCTTAAATCGCTCTAATACACGGTAATGTGTAATCGCTACCCTACCATCATCACGCACCGCCTGACGTTTGCGATCTGTTGGATGTCGACCTAAAGGCTCATCAACCGTTCCACCGCCCGTCATCCGCCCGATAGTAATCGCTAAATATTCTCTGTGTATAGTTCTAGCTTGCAGTTGCTCAACTAAACTATGGTGTGCCGCTAAAGTTTTTGCCACCATTAATAAACCACTGGTATCTTTATCTAGTCGATGAACGATACCTGAACGTGGAATGGTTGCTGCATTGGGTAAATGGAACAGTAGCCCATTTTGTAGCGTCCCACTCCAATTACCTGCGCCGGGATGTACCACTAATCCGGCAGGTTTATTGATGATGAGAATATCGTCATCTTCATAAATAATTTCTAAAGGAATATCTTCCGCTAAATACTCAGTTACTTCCTCTTCTTCTGCATCTAAAACAATAAATTCGCCACCCTCTAAGCGGTCTTTAGCTTTAATGTTTTCCCCGTTAACTCTAACGCGCCCTGCTTTAATCCATAATTGCAGCTTATTTCTTGAATAATCTGCAAACATTTCTACCAAAACTTGGTCTAATCGCCTTCCTGCCAGTTCAATAGGCACCTCGACTTCTAATATTGCCATATACTTAATTCTGTCCTAATATTCATCATTTAAAACTACTGCTTACTCATTCTTTTCTATCTATCGCGTATCAGCTATATTTATCTCTATAGATTTCTTTTACAATAAACAAAAAGTTATCAATCTTACAACGTGTTGTTGCTACCATGCCATTATTTTTCAATAAAATCCTACTTATTTTATGTTTTTGCTTATTTTTACCTGCTTGTAGTTCTCTTTCGACGGAGCCCAAAGGCGAATTTGAAGACTGGACTGTTGCGCAATTTGTTAGCGCGAGCAAAGAAGCGATAGAGGATGAAAAATATAAAAAAGCGATTAAAATTCTAGAACAACTCGATTCTCGCTATCCTTTTGGCGACCACGCACCACAAACCCAGCTAGATTTAAGTTATGCTTATTATAAGAATGATGATACGGAAGCCGCAACCGCGTCTGCTCAGCGCTTTATAAAAACACATCCGCGTCACGAAAATATTGATTATGCTTATTATTTAAAAGGACTCGTTAATTTTAATAATAAATTAGGCTTTTTAGATCGCTATATTCCTTCCGATATGACACAGCGCGACATGGTCTTCGTGCAAAGCGCGTATTTAAACTTCCAAGAATTAGTACGCCGCTTTCCTAACAGTAAATATACGGCCGATGCGAAACAACGGATGATTTTCCTCAACAACGCCTTAGCGCGACATGAACTGCATATTGCCCGTTTTTATGTAGATAGAGAAGCCTATTTAGCAGCAATCAATCGCGTTAATTATATTTTACAACATTACAACACAACACCCGCCGTACCCTATGCATTACAGTTACAAATAGAAGCCTACAAAACCTTAGACTTATATGACCTTGCCGCGAATACGCAAAAAATTTATGATTATAACTATCCAGATGGGCCCACACTCTCTGAAGAGTCACCCTCTAATGTCGTCGTAGTACCTTTTATCTGGGATGTGCTCGGCTTTGATGATTAATAACTGATATTACATAGGCTTACTTAAAATCACATTAAGTTAAGCCTACCGAGTGGGGCACAGACTTTAATCTGCTTTACGTGAAGGCTAAAGCCTTCGCCCCAAATATTGAGGCGCGAATCTTAGCCTGTCTTTTCAACAATAAGCTAAAGCTCTGCGTAACATCAGTCAATAAGCGCTTTTTTTATTCAATGCGCCTTTACTCTCCGTGTATCGTCAGCACAATAGTGCGCTCGCCAGCATAGTTTCTATGCTCACATAAATAAATCCCTTGCCAGATTCCTAAATTCAAACGCCCTTGAGTAATCGGTATATTTAAACTGCAGCCTAACAAGCTTGCTTTTAAATGTGCCGGCATATCATCACTGCCTTCATCAAGATGTTGATAATAAGGTTCATTTTCTGGCACCGCTTTATTAAAATAACTTTCAAAGTCACTTAACACAGTAGGATCAGCATTTTCATTAATCGTTAAAGCCGCTGAAGTATGTTTCATAAACACATTCATCATGCCTACTTTCAGCGTTTGCAATTCAGGTATCTCTCTTAGCACTTCATCAGTAATCAGATAAAACCCTCTTGCGCGACGCTTTAACTGTATTTCTTTTTGTATCCACATAATGTTCTAAGTACCCTCATCTAATTAAGTGTACGCCAAGTAGCCCGTATGAAGCTTGCGCAATACGGGGATTCGACGCACTGTTTATCCCGTATTCCGTGCCTCCATACGGGCTACGATATGCTAGCATTTACCTTGTTTTAGCATAACTCTGGGGGGCGTAAAAACGCTCTACCTAGCCTACATAAACCCACCAAAAGCGTGCGCAGCTATTTTCTCTTGCAAATAAAGCAAAACGGCTTTGCCTGAAAGTTTCTCTTGCTGCGTTAAATCAATAAGCTCCCCTTCTGTCAAAACCTGCCAGCGGCTTAACAAGCGCTTAAGTTGTAATTTTTGCTGACTACTAAAACGCCACGTTTGAATAATTTCCGCATATTGACCGGTTTCAGGCGTTGCATAATTTCCAGCTAAGGCTTGCAGGCTTTTTATAACACCGTCTATTTCACTTAAATGACATTCTATCCACTGACTGACTTTTGCGGGTGTAATTGCATCCACAGAACTATTTTCATTGTCTGAAATAACTTTCAACACCTGAATTAATTCACTCGAACTGAAGCGTATCGCGGCTTCATAAAAAGCAGAGGCTTCCATGTCATACAAGGCCGTCGACTGATAATCTAATTGCGCTTGTGACACGGTACGCATCACCGCACTAGCACAGGATAAATCGGCTACCAGCTGAGGGTAATAAGCTCGCGCGCTATCTTGATCTACAATTTTTTCTGCGCAAAATAAACTCCCTAGTTCATGAGACTTGTGCCCTGCCACCCCTAAATTTACTAATACAGCTAAAGATTTTGCAGGAAACAAAGCCATTGTATATGCCACGCCTGCCGCCATTGCCGACTTACCTACACCGGCTACCGTTAACGTTATCGAACCATTACTATAAATAGCAAAAGCGCTAATCTCTGTATGTTTTTTTAATTTGAAATAAGCAATCAACGGCTTTGCTTCACAAGCCAAGGCAGCAAACAAATAAACCGGAGTCTCAGTCATATAAATTTATTAAATTCTTTATCTATTAAAAACAAGTAATGCGTATTCTTGCGGACTGGATTAAAGAGGCCATGACAGCAACGGGGAAAACCTTTACTGAGAAGTTTGGCAGAGTACCTACCTAGCTACTTAAAGATGCAGAGACTCCATTTTTCGTCACTCCCGCATGTTTTTAGTGGGAATCTAACTGTAAATAGATCCCCGCTAAAAGCATGCGAGGATGACGTTTGAAAAAACTACACCTTCAAGTGTAATGAGTATAGACCTATAAAAAATTGAACTTTAAACCAATCCTTGCTTAGTAACAGCAACCATCCCTATCACTGCAAATGCGGCCACTGCACCAGCAAAGGCAATCCAACGTTTCATTCCAGTACTGCGCATAGCAACAACGCCTAAAGCCACATAAGCGACTAATAAAACGACTTTATTAATAATCCAAGCAAAATCACCCGAAAACCAGCCGCCTGAAACAGCAAGTCCTACACCACTTAATAACAAGACCGTATCAATAACATGCGGTGCTATTTTAAATAGCTTTCCCTGCAAAATAGCAGGCTTAAATTCAGCTAACAAAATACGCACAACAAAACTACTAATCGTCAAAGCAACAAATAATAAATGTAAATGTTTCATAAAACTCCCTAGTAAAAATGTAACTTCTCATTATCCGCCGGCACAGAATAATACAAAACACGTCATCCTATGCTTATAGCAGGAATCTATACTTGCAACAATAGATCCCCGATAAAGCTTGTGCCCACGCTTGACTGGGTAGACTTCGGGGATGACGTTTTCCCCTACAATAATGAGAAGTTACGTAAAAATTAAAATGGCTAGCAGTAGTATTCAACTACTGCTAATCGAATAGAAATTTATTTCATTTTTTTATAAACAAACGCAAAGCTATCTTTAGCTAACTCGATTAGCTTAGGCACGACGGTTACTATGGTAAATTCAACTGCTTTTATAACAAATTTAAACAGTCTCTTTGCGCGATCTCTACAGCCTGATTCCGCTTCACAAAACCACCCCTTATCCATAAACCACATTTCTTTTATAGAAACGATCCACATAAAAGCAAATGACACGCCCATTCCGCCACCCGCAACCATAATTAATGATGCAAACATTGGGTGTAACTTAGTCAACCACCAAGATAGAATATCAATGATTAAAAAGGCGTACGGCATTCCAATTGCAATACTTTTATATTTACTAGAGGCTGTCGTAGAGAAACTAAAAATCAGCCCAACAAACATAAAAATAAAACTGATACCAAATAAATGAATATGCGACACGCGGGTGAGTGATGAAAAAGTCGCCCCATCATCCTCCTCAGTGACTTCTTCAATATTTTCAAACTTCGCAAAATTAGGAATACTGCCTGCCGCTTCGTTATGACACATCACACACTTCGCTTCGACAATTTTATCTATGCCCTGCTCAGTGTATTCATCTTTCTCGGCACCATCACGAATCCATTGAATAATCTTAAACGTTTCCTGCTCGTTCGCCTTACCTTTCATCGAGCCGGCTAATTTATTCTCTAAAACAGTCCCCGAGCGATTTCCGTAATAACTATAAACAATATCATCTATTGAAAGACCTACTTTTCCATCCGCCATACCGTGGGTAAATAGGATTTGAATAAGCGCAAAAAGATAACCAATTGCCACGGTCGTTAAATAGCCGGAAAAAAGAACTTTTACTGGTGTATCTAGTTCGTTTAATGTGATTTTAAATGAGCTCATTATTTAGTAAACAAAGTTAAGTATATTAAAAAACTCTTATTCTATAGGATAAGTAAAATTTTGCGTAACAATCATATTCTTATCTAACAATTATTTTTAAATTAACTCCATATTACGCTACGCGATAAGCGCATAAAACCGTATAATAACCGCCATTCAAAAGTAACAACTTAGCAAATTTAAGGCAGAGCAATCATGATGACAATGGATGATAGAGACGGAAAAATCTGGATGGATGGTCAATGGGTAGAATGGCGTGACGCAAAAGTACACGTTCTTACCCATACTCTGCATTATGGAGCCGGTGTTTTTGAAGGCCTTAGAGCCTACCACACCGACCAAGGCCCTGCTATTTTCAAACTAGAAGAACATACAGATCGCCTATTCCGTTCGGCTCATATTCTGAATATGAAGATTCCTTTTTCTAAAGAGGAAATCAACCAAGCACACCTTGATGCGATTACTAATAACAATTTAGATAGCGCTTATGTTCGCTCTATGTGTTTTTATGGCTCTGAAGGCATGGGCTTACGTGCAGATAACTTAAAAGTGCATGTGATGATTGCTGCATGGGAATGGGGTGCTTATTTAGGTGCAGAAAGCATGGAAAAAGGTATTCGTATCCGTACTTCATCTTATACGCGTAATCACGTTAATAGCACAATGTGTAAAGCGAAGGCGAATGGTAATTACATTAACTCTATTTTAGCTCTGCAAGAAGCCTTATCGGCTGGCTACGATGAAGCTTTATTGTTAGATCATGAAGGCTATGTGGCTGAAGGCAGTGGCGAGAATTTATTTGTAGTGCGTAATGGCGTGCTATACACACCAGAAACTACGTCTGCCTTAGAAGGCATCACACGTGAAACTATTTTGACTATTGCCGAAGAGCAAGGTTTAAAAGTAGTAGAAAAGCGTATGACACGTGATGAAGTGTATGTAGCGGACGAAGCTTTCTTTACTGGTTCTGCAGCAGAAGTGACGCCGATTCGTGAATACGATGATCGCCAAATTGGATCAGGCAGTCGCGGCCCGATTACAGAAAAGATTCAAAGCTTATATTTTGATTATGTTCACGGTCGTCGTGAAGATCATAGCGAGTGGTTATCGCACGCTAAATAATCAGGTTTTTTTAAACTCTGTAGGATGGGTAGAATGCAGTGCCTTGCTTTTTAGGCACGTAATGAAACCCATCAAAGCTTAGGCATAATAAGATGGGTTTCGTAAAAAAACGCTCTACCCATCCTACGACCTAGCTTATTTTGTAGTCAGTTTTACTTCTGTTTTCGCACCATGAATAGCATAACCATTCACTTCAATCTGCTTGATAATCGCATCTTGATCTAAGGCCGGCTGTTTTTTATTTACATCTATCTCTAATCGCGTTTTAAAAGGCGATAGTGTTAATAAATCAGGGTCTATCGTTGCTGGTAATTCTAAATTGTGTATTTTTGTGCCTTTAGGAACAGAAATATACTTGTTCTCGCCTTTGGTGCTTTGGTAAATATCAATTTGCATTTTTTATAATCCGTATTGTTTTTGGTATTCTTTAATCGCTGCAATATTTTCTGCATAAGCAGCATCTGATTCTATAAATTCAATAATATGTTCGAGTGAAATAATGGAAATCACCGGCATAGAAAAACGCTCGCTGACTTCATCAATCGCAGACACATCATTCTCACCTTTTTCTTGACGATTTAACGCGATAAGTACGCCTGCTGGCGTTGCTCCCGCATTATTAATAATCACCACGGATTCACGAACCGAAGTGCCTGCGGTAATCACATCATCTAAAATAACCGCTTTACCTTTCAGTGGCGCACCGACTAAAACACCACCTTCGCCGTGATCTTTGGCTTCTTTGCGATTAAACGCAAAGGGTATATCTTTATTATGCACATTCGCATAAGCAATTGAGGCCGCCGCTACTAGCGTAATCCCTTTATAAGCAGGACCATATAAGATATCTACTTCAATCCCAGATTCGACTAGCGCTTGCGCATAAAATTCGCCTAATTTTGCGAGTTTTGTACCGCTATCAAATAAGCCTGTGTTAAAAAAATACGGGCTAGTACGGCCTGATTTTAAATGGAATTCGCCAAATTTTAACACGCCACATTCTAAGGAGTATTGAATAAATTGTTTTTGATAATCAAGCATCTATTATGTCCGTGCTAAGAAAATTTTTCTAAAATACTATCCAAAAAAAGCCAACCTTTTTCTGAACAGCGGTAATTATTTTGTGTCACATCCAACAAGCCTTGTTGCTGGCACTGTTGTAATGCTGTCTGTAATACATCCGAATTCAAACCCGTTCTTGCCTTAAAATCGTCTAAACAAAACCCTGTTTTTAAGCGCAGATTGTTCATCACAAATTCAAGCGGAATATCATCGACTAAAATAGGACTAGCTAGTCTATCATTTTTCAATAATTTGAGATATTGCTCTGGCTGCTTTGCTTTACTGGTGCGCACAATTTTATCGGGTAACTGACAACTAATCTTACCGTGCGCGCCCGCACCAATGCCTAAATAATCGCCAAACTGCCAATAATTAAGATTATGCCGGCTTTGTTTTCCTGCTTGCGCATACGCAGAAATCTCATATTGCTGATAGCCATTGTCGGCTAATAATTGCTGACAAGCGAGTTGCGACGCAAAAATGGCATCATCATCCGGTAAATTAGGTGGGTATTTATGAAAATAGGTATTTGGCTCTAAGGTTAACTGATAAAAAGAAAGGTGTGTCGGTGCAAACGCAATCGCTTGCTGTAAATCCTGATAACTATCTTGCTCGCCACTTTCAGGCAAACCAAACATGAAATCTAAATTGAAATTATCAAAGCCCACCTGCTTAGCAATCTCTATTGCTCTTTTTGCTTCATCACCTGAATGTACCCGCCCTAAGCGTTTTAAATGCTCATCCTGAAAACTTTGCACACCAATAGACAGCCGGTTAATGCCGATGCTGCGGTAATCACTAAATTTATCACTTTCAAATGTACCTGGATTAGCTTCCAAGGTAATTTCTATGTCATCAGCAAACACCAATTGCTTTTGAATGCCGGTTAACAAACGCTCTATTTGCGCCGCAGAAAATAAGCTAGGCGTACCACCGCCCATAAAAATACTTTGCAAAGGACGCGTTTCAGAAAACTGTTCTATATCCTGCGCAAGGTCTTTTAATAAAGCATCAATATATACGACTTCGGGTAGATCACCTTTTGCGGCATGCGAATTAAAATCACAATACGGGCATTTTTGTATGCACCAAGGAAAATGGATATAAAGACTAAGAGGGATTGAGCTTGGCATATAGAATTTTAATTACTGTTGTTCTTAAAAGCCCTCTCCAAAGGGAGAGGGTTGGGTGAGGGGAAATAGAAAGTATGTTGTCAGCATTTCGTTCATGTCTTTGTAAGCAATTAAGAAAAGCTTACAACAACTTATTTTAACCTCTCCTCACCCAACCCTCCCCAGCAAGGGAGGGCTTTAAGAAAAAGCTATTTTCCACACTTAACGGTGACATAGCCTTTTTAGCATCACTTAAATAAAAAAGGGCAACTAAATAGCCGCCCTTTTTTACTGCAAAAACTTTAACAATTAATAATTCCAAACGCATAGGCATAAAGCTTCAGGTAGGATGGGTAGAGCGTCTTTTTGCGAAACCCATCATTAAGCACTAACTTGATGGGTTTCGCTACGCGCCTAAAAAGCAAGGCGCTTCACTCTACCCATCCTACAAAAAAATTAAATGCTGCTCATGCTATGGAATAATTAATATCTAAATTACTGTCCAGCAGCTTCATCAGCTGAAATTCTCTTTCCCCATTTATATTTTGGAGCTTTCTTTTCCATTTTCCCTGCGCCTTTGCCCATATCCATTTTTCCATCGCCCATACCACAAGCGCCTTCTTTACCTTTCATCATCGCGCCACATGAACTTTCCATGCCTTTTTTCATTTTGTCGCCTTCCATCATCGCGCCACATTTAGCTTCGCCGCACTTCCCTTCTTTACCTTTTTTCATATCCATTTTTCCAGAGCCCATATCCATATCGCCCATATCGCCCATACCACCCATGCCGCCTTTCATCATGCCACCGCACATGCCGCCTTTACCTTTACCCATCTCCATTTTGCCATCGCCCATGCCAGCCATGCCGTCTTTCATCATAGCGCCGCACATCATGCCACCGCCTTTCCCATCTTTCATCATCTTCATTTTGTCACATTCGCCATCCTTAGCTTTTTTCATTTTTCCTTTGGCCTTGTCCATGCCTTTTTTCATGTCGCCTTTATCTTTACTCATCGCACCGCATTTTCCTTCGCCGCAAGAAGCTTCTTTTTCCATTTTGCTACCGCAGGACATTTCACCCATCTTTGCTTCAGCAACTTGCATATAACCTGTGCTCATTTCTGACATAGCAAATGGGTTACTTTCTGCAACTGCTCCGCCCATTGTTAATGATGAAGCGATCGCTGTTCCAATTGTTGCTATTGTTTTTGTTGTTTTCATAAAAATTCCCCGTTTAATTATTATTATATTATTTGCTACTAAACTTAAGTAAGTACCTATAATTACAAAACATTTCTGTAGGATGAGTTTATATGATGGGTTTCGCAAAAAAACGCTCTACCCATCCTACGTCAAATTTTAAAGTAAATATTCGTTAATACTTATATAGTGTATCACATTGTCTCTAAAGCGATTTTCATTGCCTGACCCATTAAACTGGGTGAATTCACTACTGTCACACCCGCCGCTTCTAGCGCAGATACTTTACTTTCTGCCGTTCCTTTACCACCGGTAACAATCGCTCCAGCATGCCCCATTCGCTTTCCAGCAGGCGCAGTTAAACCGGTAATATACGCAACAACGGGTTTAGTCACATGCTGTTTAATATACGTAGCCGCCTCTTCCTCTTCACTGCCACCAATTTCACCCACCATAATAATACCTTGGGTTGCATCGTCAGCTTGGAAACGGCTAATCACATCAATAAATGTCATGCCATGAATAGGATCGCCGCCAATACCAACGCAAGTGCTTTGGCCTAATCCTGCCAAAGTTGTTTGATGTACGGCTTCATAAGTAAGCGTGCCTGAACGAGAAACAATACCAATTGAACCGGCTAAATGAATACTCCCTGGCATAATGCCAATTTTACAAGCATCTGGCGTAATAATTCCTGGGCAGTTTGGTCCAATTAATAAAGCATCACTGGTCGCCATCGCCGCTTTTACTTTTAACATCTGCAAAACTGGAATCCCTTCAGTAATACAAACAATCAACTTTATTCCCGCATCTATCGCTTCCAAAATAGCATCAGCCGCAAAAAAGGGTGGCACATAAATCACACTCGCCGTTGCATCCGTCGCAGCGACCGCATCAATCACGGTATTAAAAACAGGTAAGCCTAAATGCTCACTACCACCCCGTCCTGGAGTCACACCGCCGACTAATTTCGTACCATAGTCTAAAGCGTGTTTTGCATGAAAAGTACCTTGTTTACCGGTAAAACCTTGGCAAATTACTTTGGTTTCTTTATCGATTAAAATACTCATGCGCCAACTCCTGCTAACTTAACTGCCTCTTCCGCAGCATGATCTAAATCTTCCGCAGGAATAATATTTGGTGCAACATTATGTAATAAAGCGCGCCCTTCTTCTGCATGCGTGCCTTCTAATCGCACAATAACAGGTAGCTCAGTTTTGACTTGCTCTAAAGCGCCAATAATTCCTTTCGCGATCACATCACATTGCACGATGCCACCAAAAATATTAACCAATACCGCTTTTACATTCTTGTCAGAAACAATTAATTTAAACGCCTCTGTCACTTTTTCCACCGTAGTACCACCACCCACATCTAAGAAATTAGCTGGCGTGCCGCCTTTTAATTTCACTAAATCCATCGTTGCCATCGCCAGCCCTGCGCCATTCACCATGCAGCCGATGTTACCTTCTAAAGTAATATAGTTCAGGTCAAATTGTTTAGCGATATTCTCTTTTTCATCTTCCTGACGCGTATCGCGAAATTCAATAATATCTTTATGTAGTGCAATCGCATTATCATCAAAATTAATTTTGGCATCTAATGCAAATAAATCACCCGCTTCGGTTTCTACCAAAGGATTAATTTCTATCTGGCTGGCATCTTTATCTAAAAATAACTGCACCATGCCCTGCATCAATTTAGATAAAGCCTTAATTTGTTCACCTTGCAAACCCAGTGAAAAAGCCACTTGCCGACAATGATGTCCTTGTAAACCCGCCGCAGGGTCTAAAAATAAAGTAGTGATTTTTTCTGGCGTTTCAGCAGCAACCGCCTCGATATCCATACCGCCCGCAATAGAACTAATAAAACATAAACGCTCTGAATGTCTATCCACCAATAAGCTCAGATAAAACTCATGCTTAATTGGATAGGTTTGCTCAATCAACACCGAATTAATCGGTAAGCCTCCCGCGCCCGTTTGTTTGGTGACTAAAGCTCGCCCTAACATTTGTTTTGCGAAATCACTCGCTTCTTCGGGTGTTTTTGCAAACTTCACCCCACCGACTTTGCCACGGCCACCCGCATGAACTTGCGCCTTAATAACCCAGCTATCACCCGCTAATTCAGTCGTTGCCTCTGCCGCCCGTTCAGCGGAATCAACAACAATGCTATGGGGAACAGGAATTTTATAATCCTTAAATAACTGTTTCGCTTGGAATTCATGAATATTCATTATTTTTCCAGTGTGTAAATGGCAAAGAAAGCCCTGTGCATCAATTGATACAGAGCGTAATTGTTCGAGTATATAGGCAGAAAGCTTATATTAATAGCCCCAAACGCATTAACATAAAGCGTAAGGACATTTTATTTTAAATCTTTGCGAAAGGTAGAGGCAACTTTTCTTGATGAGTGCAGCGCCCCATCATTACGCTTAAACCAAAAGATTAATCGAATGTTCTGGCTCTTCTTTTCCAACCGCTTCAAAAGCCGCGATTAAATCCATTCGTTTAGTGTAATCCGCTGTCGTCGTATATGCCTGAGCAGGCGTAATAAAGTTAGACCCCGTTGCCACGGTATCCTCAGAGTCATCAGCACTATCAAGATAAATATCAGCTACATCTTGTTTATGCTGTAAATTATCTACAAATAAGGCCGTTTGAAACGCTTGATTTTTATTTTCTTCCGATGCCGTTTTAATACTGTCAGTATCAACTGCAGGTACTTTATTATCCGGCACGGGCATCTCCGGAATAGTAGGTAACAGACTCTCATCAACTGGTTGAATAGTCACTAGGTCTGGCTTAGAAGCTGGCGGCGCAGTTTGTTGCTCAGCTAATTGCGTTCTGTATTGTGACTGAGCATTAACAAGCCCAGCCGATAAACTATGCGTTGCACTGGAAATCATAATAACGCCTTATTTTTAGGTATTTGCCAACTCATCAACCACAACTAACACGCGACTGATAAAAGAACTAATCCACGCTTTTAATAAAGGCGGACAATTTTCTAACTCTTGCTTAATATCCTTAATCGGAATCGCGACCGCTCTTACATCTTCTAATGCAATCGCTCGCCCGTGATAATGCAATTTATCAATATTATTCTTTTGCGTAACCACCGCTGCCGCATCGCCAACAAATTGATTTTCACCCACTTGAATTGTTATTTCTTTTATTCCTAACTGCAATGTAAGCGAGATGCTCCCTTGCATAATAAAGTATGCGATATCGGAAGAAGACTCACTGTCAAAAACAACATCACCCGCTTTAAATAATACATCCTCATTCATCATGCTCTCCTGTGTTTTTTGTTGTTGCTAACGATTAGATTACATTATAGTTCTATTATTTTCATGGAAAAAGGGACAACGTTTAACCCCAATCTTATCCATCATGTAGCCCGTATGGAGGCACGGAATACGGGAAATTCAGCGTATCGAATGCCCTGTATTACGCAAGCTTCATACAGGCTACCTATTTAAATTAATCCGAGCAAGACTCATTAATATCTGATGCTGGGGTTGGCACATTTAAATACAGCACTCGATCATCTCCACTTTTAAGTCCTGCAATAGCAGTATCTATTGACCCATTTTCCAGCCCCAAACCACTTTCAGGACCTGCTGAAACCAATCTAGCGCAATGTGCATCAGTTGTAGTTATCCCCCAATTGCTGAGACAATTAGATTTAGTGACCACTTGTAAAATAAATGGCCTTCCCCAGCTATCTATTACAACACTATGATCTTTTTTCAATGGTGCAGTATAAGATGAATTATTAAAGTTCCCCGTTGTCATGTTAGCCTTTAATTCCTGCCCATTTTGTAAATACGCTCCATGCCACCCAATCGCTGAATCAGGGTCGAAAACCTTATGACCTCGATCATCCGTATTATGAGGAATGCCATCAACACCTAAACTACTTTGAGAAAATAAAAAATGTAAATTATAGAGTTCAGAATCTGTATTTGAAGATAACCCTTCTAAGTCCTGAGGAAAGTTCCCCAAAGTATCCAAATAATACCGCTGCATAATAACTTGCTTAATATTCATCATCGAAACATCTGTCGCATCACATAGCGCTTTACGGCTGGTTCCCGAGACGTAAGGTATCGTCAAACCCGCTAAGGCAACCAGAATTAACAACACAACCGTTAACTCAATCAGCGTCATGCCTTTTTGTTTAATTGAATACATTCTTCACTCCTTTGTACATAATTTGTTATTAAAACGCATCTATTCAAATTCAACCATGTAGATTTTTTAATTACTTTTGTTTTTAAAAGCCCTCTCCAAAGGGACAAATCCGACAGGATCGGATTTGCATTTACCCGCAGGGTGTTGGGCAGGGATAGCCCAACATGATTGGGTTGGGTGAGGGGAAATAGCAAACAGGCTGTCAACATTTCATTCATGTCTTTGTAAGCAATTAAGAGATGCTCACAACAACTTATTTTAACTTCTCCCCACCCAACCCTCCCCAACAAGGGAGGGCTTTAAACGCTATTTTTCCACATTTAGTGAGTTTTTTATGACTCTTGTTCTTAAAGCCCTCTCCAAAGGGAGAGGGTTGGGTGAGGGGAAATAGAAAACAGGCTGTCAACATTTCGTTCATGTCTTTGTAAGCAATTAAGAGAAGCTCACAACAACTTATTTTAACTTCTCCCCACCCAACCCTCCCCAGCAAGGGAGGGCTTTAAGAGCTGTTATTTTCCACACTTAACGGTGACATAACCTTCCTACGTACTTATAGATTTTTCTTAATCAACTCACTTAATTCTTCACGATCAATCGGTCCGACATTTCGCCATACAATTTTTCCAGCAGCGGAAATAAAAAAGTGCGTGGGCGTCATTAGTACACCACCAAACGCTTTAGCGTATTCACCTTTTACATCATAAATTAGCTTATACGGTAATGACCTGCTTTGCTGCAGGCTTTTTATCGCCGCTAAAGAATCATATTTCAGGGAAATCGCTAGCGTTGTATAGCCTTTGGCTTGATGCGCTTGATGTAAAGCAATCAAATCATCAATTTCAGCCAAACATAAACCACAGCTTGTTGCCCAAAAGCTAACCAATACCGGCTTACCTTTTAATGCCTGTAAATTAATACTTTCGCCAGAAACTGTGCTCATGGTTAATTCAGGTACCATAGGCGCAGGTTTTAACCAATATTGCCAAGCATTCGCAAACAGCAGACCCAATACCAATAATCCACCTAATATTATTCTTGTTTTAGACATAATTTTCCTTTTAAGTTTCACTCTCGTTATGAATTCCGAGCCTTCATAGCATCACCGTAGGATGGGTAGAGGTACGAAACCCATCAATATGATTAATTTATATTTCGGCCTTATCCATGCTATTTGATGGGTTTCGCAAAAAGCGCTCTACCCATTATGCAACAATCATGTAGCCCGTATGGAGGTACGGAATACGGGAAGTTCAGCGCATCGAATGCCCCGTATTACGCAAGCTTCATACGGGCTACTTGCTCTCGTCATGAATACCGAGAATGCATTCATTACCAGCTTACATTTGTAATTATGTTAAAAGGCAAAATGGTAATATTTAAGGCATTTCTTAACAACAAGCCACCAGTTCCATCAGTACCTGTTGTGCACTCGTTAATAGATACATCATCACATAACCCATTATTTAATAATGTACCCCCTATTTTTAAGCAATCCGAACTAAATGCATCCGTTGTATTTGTATCACTATTTAAACCCGAACAAGAGGCAGGGTAAATATCTGTTGTTCCTGCTTTAAATACATTTAATGTAGCCAACCCTTGCGGCATATTGGTTGCTGCGTTAAAAGCGACATTTTGATTTAAACCATTTTCATCAATCGCAGCAGGAATTGTAACCGGGAAAGTTCCATCTGAACGGGCTAATACAATATTTACCATCTGAAAAGGCACCACCCAATTTCCTCCTCCTTTTTGGCAGTTAAACTCACTTGCTGATGAACTCCATTTTGCCGGAACAGCCTCACAAGTAGCCTTATCTCCAGATGCCCCATCATCACAACTTGCCGTTAATTCAGAACCAACTGGAGCAATACACTCAGAGAGAGTGGGATAACTTTGATTGCTACACACGCCAACTGTCCATATTTTTGTAGCTCCTACACAAGTTGCCTGAGTAGTATATGCAATATCACTACAAATACCCGTAGCAATAGAAACATCCGTCCAAATCAACCCAGTACAGCCAGCCTGAGTATGTCCAATAAAAGTCCCTCCAACATCAGTACAGTTTCCAACAATCCAAGTTGCATTCTTTGCAGTAGAACAGCTAGAAATATCATACGAAGGGTTACTGCAAACAGAGTCATTACAATACCCATTGTTTGGAGGTGTAATATTAATAGTAATATTATTGTTTATGCTCACTTGCCACTGATTAGCATTGATTGCTATTGGGTTAACTGGAAAATCTTCATCATATGTATTAACCGAGCCTCCAGTAACCTGGTTTTTACCTTTACTTAATATGAGCAACTCATTCACTCCAATTACAGGACTTGAGGTATAGCACCCTCCAACCGCCATAGAACCCAAACAAAAAGTCCATCCATAATTATGGTCAGTTACGCTACTAGCTTCATTCCCCCAGCCATCAGAAAAAGCATTAGCTTTATAATCTGGTTTTTGAGTCGTAAAATAAGGACCTTTCCAGCCCGACCAAACTTCACTTGCCGCTTCACAAAGTGCCTGAGTTTTTAAAGTGGTATCTGAACCAGTACAATTAGCGTCATCACTTTGCTCTTCCCAATCACCCGCAGTATTTGGCGAAGCTTCACACCATGCCTTATGAGTTGCATGAACGCTAGGAATAATACCGGTACCTGGATTATTTTGTGAAATAGTATAGTTAGGCATACAATAATTCTGCACCAACAATTCCTGAATATTCCTCGGCAACCGCCCCATATCCGCCACAAACCCCGAAATATCCGGCTGGCCATTAATTAATACATCGGGCCGACCTATAATCGCGCGTTTGATTTTGTCATAACGATCTTTAGTGACTTCATAGCGACCTTGAAAAGCAAAGTCTTGGGTGAAATCTAAGGTAATGGATGATAAGGCGACGAGCACTAGCATGACGACTAACAGTTCAACTAAGGTAAAACCTTGGGTTTTATTACTATAAACTCTCTTCATACTAGAAACTCCTTCTCTATTTATATACCGATAATCATTCAATCTGCAGGTTTTTTCAACCGTCATCCCCGCGTGCTTTTAGCGGGGATCTACTTAAAACACTAGACTCCCGCTAAAAGCATGCGGGAGAGACGGGGGAGTGGAATTCGGCTATTAAATTATAAACAGCTATCCGCCGATGTTAATAAGCTATCCATAATGGTTACATCATCACCATTAACAGTGCCATCACCACTTAAATCGTAGGTTGATGCTGATAATCCAGAACGTATTGCTAGTAATAACATGGCCTTATCTTGCTCATCAAAACAGCCATTATTATTGTAATCACCCACTAATATAGTTGGAACGTCTGTTGGGCTAGAGCCACCTGTCGTTGTTCCTGTATCTGTTGTGTCAGTCTCACCCGTAGTTGATCCGCCCGTATTATCAGGTACTTCCACAACCGGTTCCTGTATATCTGCGACTAATGCAGGATTCGATGCTGCTGTGGCAAATATTTTATGTGCTTGAATCAAGCCACAACCCGTTCCCCAATCAAATGTAACACCACTACTACACGGATTTACGGCCGGCAAGTTTGCATCATTGCTTGATGCTCCTGCTGGGTCTGATAAATCTACTGTTCCAGTCATCATTAGTATTTTGACTTGGCTCGGTAGCAAGTGTGGATATTTTTGTAATAATAAAGCGGCAACAGCGGCTGCGTTAGGTGCTGCTGCTGAGGTGCCTTTAAAATTAGGGAAGCCATTCAAATCAGAATCCGTTGCTGTTAAGTTATCAGCACCAAAAAAAGTAGTGTCCACATCATCCACTGAAACAATTTCTGGTTTAGCTCTATATTCTGCTGCAGATAAGCGAGCGCCATCTTTATCAAAAAAGATAGGCGTTCCGCCTGCCGATGAAAAAGGCTCTATTCGCTGAGCACCTTGTGGGAACCAAGGCGTTTGTTTGTATGCCATTGCACCAACTGCTATTGCGCCTGCCGCATTAGGATGCCCATACGAAGTACTACTTTTGGTTGCGTATTCCGCAATACGTACATCGACTTGTTGTTCTTGCTCTGCATCAGGGTCACGAATTAAATCAATCGTAGTATTATCATCTGCTAATAATGCAATAAATCCCTCTGGAATTAGGAAAATAGGCAACTCAACTGTATCAATTTCGACAAATGTTGTAGCGTCAAGAAAAATACCATATGTTTGAGTACTTGGCTTCTCTGTAATAGCGCTACCTCCAGCACCTACTTTATATAAATCGCCTCCTGGCAACCAATTACCTCCACAAACAATGCAGCCATTCGGCATAATAATAACCGCCTGCCCTGCCGTTACAGGCTCACCGCCCTCTTTAATCAATTCACCATTATCATTAAGTTTAATTCGTTCAACTATTGGTAAACTTTGCTGTCCCAAAACCTCAGCGGGCGCAGAGGAAAAAATCACATATTTCACATATTTCGGGTCTGGCCCCGCACTTTTTCTAATTAATAAATTACCTTCTGCAACGCCATCACCAAAATTAGTGCTTGATACCGTAATAATTTCAACGGGATCATGTCCTTTATTGACATCTTTTCCTGTTGCAATAATGTTATTCATATCACTATCTAATAGTATCAAATCTAAATCTGTTTGCGCGCCAGCAGTTGGACCACCACTGACTTCTGACGGATCGTCCCACTGTAATACTATCGTTAAATCAACATTCGCAGGGACTGTTATTTTTTGGTAAACATCAGATGCACCGCCTGCGGCTAACCCGAAATCATGTGCGTCTGTACCAGAGGCTAATTGAGTGGGTTTATACGCTTTTTCATACGACAAACGTGCATTGTTTCCTGCGGCAGAAAAGTAAACCACACCGCGTGCTTCAACTTCTGTCACTGATTGTGCGATAGGCCCTTCTTGAAACATTGGCATGTTCAACCAACCAATATCATCGACAATAATGTCCGCGCCAGCATTAGCCAGCTCTTGAATTCCTAGCGCAAAATCTGCTTGGCTCTCGAACGCCGTATAAAACAACAACTCTGCTCCAGGCGCAATATCATGAATCAATTGCAACATCGCGCGACCTTCATCGGCCTGTGGATTAGAGAAACAATAACTATACTCTTTAATTACTGTAATATTAGGTAAATCACCCGATAGAATGTCGTCTCTCGCGCCGCCTAAGCAATCAAAACTATCAGACATCACACCAATTTTTACGCCCGTTCCATCTACATTTTCCTGCTTTTTTATAACGTCAGTAAATAGAGCAACATCCGCAACGTTATACGCAATTCCACCAGAACTATCACGTCGTGTTGCTTTCGTACTATTAACCCAGCTAATGCCTTGAACAGCGCCCAGCTTATCTAAATCTTTAATAGGAAATGCACCTGAAATTAAATGCTTATACTGCGAAACATTGATCATTCCTAAATTTTCTAAGCGCGCACGTACTAACGAGGTTTCTGTAGAGCTAGTTGTAATTGTTAATAAAACAACGCCTTCATCAACAATATTTGCAGGGGTGTTTCTTTTATCAACATTTTGTGTGCCACCTGATAAAAAATCACTTCTCAATTGTGTTAAATGAGAACTTAAAGTTAGTGCAGAATTTGTATTGACCAATTCATCTGGGTTATCTGGTAAGGATGCAGGCAAACCAGCATCTCCAGTGTCCTTATCAGAAGAACTAAAGCAGCCTGATAAGGCTAGCACTGTTGTAATTGCCATTACTGTTTTTAATTTAACATTCCTAGTATTTCTCTTCATAACACCCACTAACTCCATTTTTAACAACACACATTTTGGCTACCATTTTAAGACGGGACAACACTATAAAATGTAGGATGGGTAGAGCGTCTTTTTGCGAAACCCATCTCACTACACGTCGTATTGATGATGGGTTTCACTGCGCACCTAAAAACAGGTGCTTCACTCTACCCATCCTACTTCTGTCCCCTCTTAAATGTGTAGCCCACATTTTCAAATTATTTAAAACGCAACATTAACGCCTGCGTTTACACCAAAAGACTCACGTACCGCTGAATTAAATTGTGACTTCACAACCGCTTGATTAGATAAGGTTAAACTCTCGGTACCTGATCCCGTATTCCAATATTCATAAGCAAAAGCAAAACTAAATGCCCATGTAGCATTAGGCTTATACTGATAGCCTAATTGCGTTTTGTACCCATGCGCTTGCGCATGATGCTCTAAATGATTTTCCTGCCAATCACCCAGCCCTCTATAGTCAGCCCAGTGATGTTCAAAAGAAGTAAAAATGCCATGTCGCTCAAATAAATTCATACCGGCATCAAACCCTAGCCATGGGCCAGCCCACCCCGCTAAGTAATCATTATTCAGGTTAGCTGGTGTAGAGTCTCCACCGCCGACGGTTTGCACGCCACCCCGCATAGTATATTTTTGTTCTTGAAAAGCAAAACCAACTAACGGCGTTAAGTACCCAGAAAGATCATTTTCTACTTGATCGCCCCAATCAAATTGATAGCCTATCGCTCCGGAAAAATCAGCGGAATACCCTGAATCAGCAGAGCCATTTGACTGTATAAATGGGTCGCTATTATTCTGAATATAACCATTTTCTTGCGTCTTACCTGAAAAAGTAAACGCATAAGCAGCATGCCCTTTAGCAACAAATCCCATCGGTAATTTAAAACCTAAATCTGCCTGAATTTGCCATAAATCTAATTTATCCCATTTAGCCTCGGCAAAAGGACTAATCCCCCCCGCCGGTGAAGCCGTTTGCCACTGGAAACTATCTCGTTTATATCCAGTTTGAAGCGCGGCAGACCAATAACGGTGCTTCACATTAGTTGGCTTAATTTTTTGACGATTTGACCCAGCAGACACTTGAGAGCTTTCCCCCGTCTGCTCATCAAAAATAATCATATTCAAACTCTTATTTTTATGAGCGCCGGCCTCAGTCTTTTCAACATCAAAAACATGCATCTTCAATACCGCATCATCCGCAATGGCAGCAAGCGGGGCTAATAAAATAAGACATACAATTGGCTTCATCTTAACGTCCCAGAGACTGCTCAAAGCTATTGGCAGAAATCACATACAAATAGGTACTCTCATTCGCTGCTAAGCTTTCTTTTTCTACCGTTGAAGCTAACCAACGACCATTTAAAGCACGGTAATTAACCGGCAATACTTTATTACTCTTGTTCGATATCTGTAATGCCGTGACATAGGTGCCTGCTTTACGCCAACTCCCCATCGGTTTAACCGTTAGCTGACTATTCTTCAGTACCTTAACATTTTGATTCGCTAGCCTTAATGGAATATCAATAATCCCTGTTTCTGGCGGTCTCATATGTTTAGGAATTTTGACTGTTTGCGCGGCATATTGCGTTAAATCCATATAAAGGGCTTGGCGCTCATCTTTGGGGATGAATACCGCTTTCGCGCCCTTACCTTTTTCATGATGATCATCAAAACTATCTTGGCCTTTATAAATTTTATAATTTTCTTGGACTTCAAAGCCTCGATCCAAATGTTCTGAATTTTTATAAATGCCTAGGGTATTTAATTTATCCGCACTCGGGTGTACGCTATTTTCTTCTAACCAAGTTTTATTAACATCCGCTTCAGCATGACCATTACTCATCACATAAGGGCGGATCAAAATAACCATTTCCGTACGCTTTCTGACTTTGACAGTATCGGAAAAGAAGAATCCTAAATAAGGAATATCACCTAAAATCGGTACTTTTTTCTCAGAATCTTCTGAGCGCTCATTAATTAAACCACCCACGGCAATCATTTGGCCATTTTCGGCAATAATATCGCCGGAGAAGGTTTGTGTATTAACTGTATCAACGTTGTAATTGACCAAATCTCCTATCGCATTTGGAGCGGGAATTCGTCCACACCCAGAACAAACACTAGAATCTTCCACTAAGATTCTAATATCCACCGTTCCATCAGCACTAATATTAGGAGTTAATAACAATGTTTTTCCTATTGGTCTAATCTCTGTATCAGGGGCTTGAATACAAGTACTTTGATTTACAGGAGTCCCTATTACTCCTGTTTGCTGCGCAATAGCAGGGCATGTCACACTCATGCTAGTTGTAATCGGTCGCTCTTCACCAATAAAAATACGACTCACTTCTTGATTACTAGTGGTTAACATCGGGGTTGCTAACGCGGTTACTCGTCCCTCTTGTTCCATCAACTTTAATCGTGCATCAAAATTTTTGCTAGCTACGGCAGCGACCATAGACGGATCACCTAATCCCGCTCGCACTAAATCACTGACATTACTTGCATTACTAACAAAGCTGTCATCGCCTTTAGTTACCTGATAATCACCCGATTTAACCGAAAAATCAAAACTGGATTCATAACCGTCATTGAGCGATAACTCCAACACCTTAACTTCCAATAACAGCGTTGCCATATCAATATTCAATTTTTTATAAATGGCATGAATATCTTTCATCGCATCTTTATCGCGGGTACGGATAAGCACGCGATTTTGCCGACGTATTAAAGTGACATAAATAGGAGAGATATGTTCAATCAACTCATTTAATGCGCCGGTAGAACCACTAAATTGTCCTGATAGCATCGCTTGCGCTTCAGATTCCGGTAGCATCTTCAGAAGATCTAATGATTGCCCTCTGCGCATAGTCATCTGCTGGTTTTGCCCATTTTGGCTATTATTACTGCCATTTCTGTTGTTATTCTGGTTACTATTGTTATTGCCGTTACTACTGCTATTTTGACTACTATTACCACCACTGCCACCCGAACTACTAATGCCAAAACCACTTTCACCACCCGTGCCACTTTGGTTAAAAGTATTTCGCGCAATAATATCAAACCGCTCCATACGATCATTCAAATCATCAGTGACATCATTTTCATCGGCACCCCGGCTAAAGGTCACACGCTCATAACCAAACAGGTCACGCACCATATACGCAAAATCCAAAGAAGTCCGCTGATGTTTAAAGGTAAAAATTTCTGTTTTTTCATTGCGATAATCCACTTTTCCTAAGCGAAATTCACGCACGGTATAAATGCGAATCACCTTGGATTTTTTATCTTCCTGATACCAAAGGTTATAGGTTTTTGCCATCGCCTCCAGCACATCGCGCGGCTTAATATCGCGTAAATACATGGTCATCTTAATTTCAGCCGCCGCCTTAGATGAAATAATATTTAAACCCGCTTGTTTGGATAAAATGCGCAGCGCATCACCCACGGTTATATCTTGAAAATCCAATTCTGATATTTTAAAGTTTGTTCTATTGGCAGAACTTACCGACACAGAAAAACTCAGTAGTAACACCCAGACTATTAAACGTAAACTCAACATAATTCGCATACTTTAAAAAATTAAGATTTTATTAAACGGCATCACTAAAACACGAACACTATGTTTACTGATTTCCAACACTTTGAATGTCATCACTTTATGATCGACTACTTTAGTTAGGCTTTCACCTTCTTCAAAATGATAATATTTATCATTAGCTTTAAAAACAACGGTGGAAGTCCCCTCTTTACTAATGACTTTTCCGACCATTTCTATATCCGGTAACAATAGCTCGCCATTGCTACTCGGTTTTTTCACCCCATCAACTGAAGGAGCGTTCGATAAATTACCTAACGCTTTCCTAAAATTATCATTCATTACCGTTGGGTCACGTAATACCTCAACGGCTTTATTAATATTCTCTGCAGTTAATTGCGAATGCTTGTTATAAACTTGATTTTCTTCCGCGTGCAACAGCACACTAAAACCATATAAAAATAAAAATACCCATCTCATGAAGGGCTTCCTCCTGCTGCTGAAAACATCGCCGTCAAAAAAGCGGCATAAACAAAGCCAATTAAACCACCGACAAAAATAGTCATAAAGGGCGCAATCATCCCGGTTAATTTGGCGATAGCCTCTTCTAAAAGCTCACTATGGTACTCGGTCATTTCTATTAAAATATCATCCAAGGTTCCGGAGTTTTCACCCACGCGAATCATTTGCAAAACTAATGGCATATAATACGATTTCTCTGCTAAAGGGTCGCCTAATGAAGAGCCTTGTAATACCCTCTCTCGCGCAAAAGCCACATGCCCTGCCATAAATTTATTACCATGCAACGCCTCCATAATTTTCAGCGCCTCAATAATTAAAACACCACTACTCAATAACAAACCCATTCCCCGACAAAACAACACCGTTCCAGACAGCCGAAATACATGTCCCAATAAAGGAATACGTAAGGAAAAACGATCTATCCACCAGCGCGCGGGCGGCCAGTTATACAGCACAATAAACGTAATTATCGACGCCACGGCAAATACACCGATATACGCACCATGACTAACAAACCAATCCGAGGTATCAATCAGCGCCTTCGTAATCGGTGGCATGGGTTTACCCATAATTTTTAATAACTTTTTAATTTCTGGAACAAGACTGGTTAACATAAAAACCACTAAACCAATCGCCATCAATAAAGTAAACGCCGGGCCCTTTACTGCTTTAGTAATTTGTTTCTTTAATTTACGCGTCGTCGCCATCTCCACTGCCGCTTGGTTCATTACCGTACTTAAGCCACCGGTTTCTTCACCCACCGCCACTAATTGAATACTTAAGTTAGAAAATAGCCCCAACTCTTTCATCGCATCACTTAGTCGGCCACCTTGTTGAATACGCTCGGCAATTCTTACCCAGACTTTTCGTGTACCAATTCGTGCATGTTTACGTGTTAATTCCACGGCATCTAATAAACTCACACCACTACGCAACATCACCGCTATTTGATGAAACGCATCCTCCACATCTTGCGAACGAATAGAGCGATAATCAAACGGGTTTAAACTGTATTCTTTTTGATCAGATTTCTTCTTAACCTCATCAATTTTTATAACCATTAAGCCATCGCCACGCAACTGCATAATAGCCACATCGCGCGAGCCAGCCTCTACAATATCCGATAGCTGCTGCCCTGTTTTGCTTCGCGCTGTGTAGTTAAAAATTGCCATTTATAAAGTTTAATAATTTCGTCTTGATCATAAATTTAGTGTTTTTATATCTGTATTAAAAGGAGGTAATTTTATTTTATTCTCCCCACCCAACCCTCCCCAGCAAGGGAGGGCTTTGATAAACTTAAATAACGCACGTGTTTAGCTCCTTCTCCAAAGGGAGAAGGCTGGGATGAGGGGAAATAAATCCTAACTCTTCTCTATTAACGCTTTAACCGTTAATGCAATTTTCTCCAATACTTTGTGTAAAGATTGTTTTTAATCTCCTCCCCCAACCCAATCATGTTGGGCTATCCCTGCCCAACACCCTGCGGGTAAATGCAAATCCGATCCTGTCGGATTTGTCCAGCAAGAGAGGGCTTTAATACACTTAAATAACACACCTGTTTAGCTCCTTCTCCAAAGGGAGAAGGCTGGGATGAGGGGAAATAAAACCTAACTTTTCTCCATTAACTCCTTAACCGTTAACCTAATTTGCTCTAACACTCCCTCTAAATTCGTAAATACATCATTATTCCAAAAACGTACGACCTTAAATCCTAGCTGAGTAAGAAAGAGTGTTCTCTCCGCATCGACTTCCTCATTATGCTGTGATCCATCCAGTTCAATAATCAACTTTAAATCTAAGCATACAAAATCAACAATATAAGGCTCAATAACAAACTGCCTACGAAACTTATAATTTAAAAACCGCCGGTTACGAAACTGTAGCCATAAAACTTGCTCCGCATCCGTTTGATTTTTTCGTAAATTCCGCGCTAATTGTGTAAAGGTCATGTTTCAATCTCCTCACCCAACCCTCCCAGCAGAAGAGGGCTTTAATAATCTAAAATAACACACTTGTTTAGCCCCTTCTCCAAAAGGAGAAGACTGGGATGAGGGGAAATAAAACAATCATTACTCATCCATTTTTTTATTCTCCCCACCCAACCCTCCCCAGCAAGGGAGGGCTTTAATAATCTTAAATAACGTACTTGTTTAGCCCCTTCTCCAAAGGGAGAAGGCTGGGATGAGGGGAAATAAAACAACCATTACTCACCCATTTTTTTATTCTCCCCACCCAACCCTCCCCAACAAGGGAGGGCTTTAACTAAACTTAAATAATTCACCTGTTTAGCCCCTTCTCCAAAGGGAGAAGGCTGGGATGAGGGGAAATAAAACAACCATTACTCACCCATTTTTTTATTCTCCCCACCCAACCCTCCCCAACAAGGGAGGGCTTTTAATTCAATGCATTTATACCTAATCTTAAGTATCTCTCTGTTTAGCCCTCTCCCAGGGGAGAGGGTTGGGTGAGGGGTGTTTTCAAAACTACCAAGAAGACGCAACCTGCAACACCTCCGAATACGAAGTATCACCCGCTAACAACTTATCAACCCCATCATTTAACAAGGTTTTTATACCGTCCGCTTCCATCATTTCCAATAAATCGGTTTCTCTCGCGCCTTCCGCTACGGCTTTTGCCCATTCCGTGCGCAACTCAACCAACTCATATAAACCAATTCGTCCTTTGTAGCCTTTATTGCTGCAATAAATACAACCCGCTGGCTCATAAATCAGACTACCGGTTAAGTCAACGCGCTCTAAACTGATCGCTTCTAACTCTGTCATCGGGCGAGAAATACGGCAATAACCACATAAGCGACGTAATAAGCGTTGCGCAATCACCACGCGTAAGGCGGCTGCTACTAAATACGGTGCAACCCCCATATCTACCAAACGCGTAATTGTCGCAATCGCTGAGTTGGTATGCAGCGTGCTTAATACCATATGCCCGGTTAACGCGGCTTTAATCGCAATATCCGCCGTTTCTTTATCCCTGATTTCCCCGACCATCACCACATCAGGGTCATGGCGTAAAATACTACGTAATGCCGAATTGAAACTCACTTTATCCGAGTTTGCATCAATCTCACATTGCGCCGCGCCTGCAATTTCATACTCAATCGGATCTTCCACCGTCATAATATTCACAGCGCGCGTTTTTAATAACTTAGTCATCGAGGCATACAAGGTCGTGGTTTTTCCGCTACCCGTTGGTCCGGTTAAAACCATCATGCCTTGAATACGCTTTAAGAAATTCTCGATTAAATATTGATGATGCTCAACAAAGCCCAGCTTTGCCAAAGTCAGTGAATCATTTTGTGCGCCTAACAAACGCATGGTAATCCGCTCACCATACTTAGTGGGTAAAGTCGCCGCACGAATATCCACATGCTGCTGTCCACCCGCAAATTGATGCGTAAATCGCCCATCTTGCGGCGCTCTTTTTTCTGCAATATCCAAACCCGCAATCACTTTTAAGCGACTACTCAGTTCCACATAACTATCTTGTTTAATTTCCTGAAAGACTTCTAACTGGCCATCCACTCTAAAACGAATCCGTGCGCCTTTCGCATGCGGGTCAACATGGATATCCGATGCTTCACGTATATAAGCCGCATATAGTAAATCTTCTGCTAAATCGACCGCTTCATTACCTTCTTGCTCTTTTGCTTCTTTCTTTTTATCTTCTGCCGATTTAGGTAGGGCTAATGCCGCTGTATCATTTCCATACACACTACGTAAAACATGCTCTAACTTTTTTGCATCCACCTCCCAAACACAGGTGGGTGATTTGAGTATGCGCTCAACACTTTTTAAAATCGTTAAGTTTTTACTGTCCGCACAGGCAATATGCACCACGCCTTTCATATCCACAAAAGGTAAAACCTTACGCCGCATCGCAATACCCGACGGAATTTTTAAGGCAATACTCGGATCAACACGAACATTTTCAATTTGTAATTGATGCTCACTAGGAATCAGTTGAGCATGCTCAATATATTGCACCCCAAAGCGTATTTCACCCTGGCTATTATCCACCCAACGCACAATCGCCTTACGTGTAAATTCTTTTGCGCCGGTATTAATCGTCAGTGTTAATTCAACATTAGTCTCAATTAATTGCGGACTGCCTTTGGGTAAGACTAAACCTGCGCCATGACTAGAACTATCTTCCACATCACTGCTTAAAGAAATTACATCATCCGTAAACACACGCGCATTCCAGCCATCAACAGACGTACGCTCATCGCGTGTTGCAAGCGGGTTTTTAGGCATTGCTTTACTGGTTAATGCAAAATCATTCTTCATTAGCTCATAACCTCTTTAACATATTTCAACGTAACATCTCCCCGTATTCCGCAAGCTCCATACGGGCTACGGGTTTTATTTGTTCTTCATCATGTAGCCCGTATGAAACGTAATGGCTTGCAAAGCCATGTAGTGCAATACGGGATTTCAACTACATCCACAACAAAAGCTCCCACGACAATTCACTGGCCGATTCACTATCTTTACTATCCATTCTTAACTCCACCGGAACCGCCGCTAATTTATTTTCTTTCATCTCTGCCAGTGCCGCATATACCTGATTAAAACTCGCATGTAACCATAAATGCTGAATTCCAATACTGGCAGAATCCGCATTCGTATCACTTTTTAATAACGCACGGACTTCTTTTAAAGCCACTGGTAAATCACTCACCAAAAACTCTTCACTGACTTCTTTATTAACCCGTACAGCATGTTTAGCTAAAATATTCGCTAAATCCGTCGCGGTATCCATTGAATTGCCATCTGCTGATACAAACCCCGCCATTTTTTTAATTTCTAAGGCGTATTTCGCTTGCTCTGCTTTTAACTTGCTTAATTTTGCCCGTGCTTGCTCTTGCTGTCTGTACACACCCGGTAAAGCTGCGGGTGAAATGCCTTTACGCATTAACGCGGTATAATCATCCTGCGCTTTTATGGCCTGATCGCCCATAATATCGTTAATAAAAACAAAATAAATAATCGTAATAAATAACGCGGGTAACGCACGTTTTAAAATCTGTTCGCGTTTTTCTTCTTGTGTCATAACTTACTCATTTTGTACATTACCTTTCATTATCATGTAGCCCGTATAAAACGTAATGGCTTGCAAAGCCAGTAGTGCAATACGGGATTTTAACGCAACAAAACCCCGTATTCCGCAAGCTTCATACGGGCTACGTTTTTCTTCTTGTATTATAATCTGCTTAAATTTTTCGCGCCCTTACTCCTTCTCCAAAGGGAGAAGGCTGGGATGAGGGGAGTTATAAAGACATGATTTTATTCTCCTCACCCAACCCTCTCCAACAAGAGAGGGCTTTAAATCTGTAGCCCTCTCAGCGGGAGAGGGTTGGGTGAGGGAACATACCCCCTACTCTTGCACAAACCCCGCTAACCCCTGATCTTTCAATAACAAACTAAACTCCCACGGGCCACCTGTTTCAAATGCGCCTAAATCTGTTTTTGTCGGGGCTTCAACCTGCCAAGCCAATTTAACAAACTCGCCTTTCACTCCACTGGCTAACTGGTTAATTAAATGCGATTGCAATGCCACGCCTTTAATTTCTACGTATTTATCTTCATTAATCGTAATCGATTCAATGATTAAATCTTCCGGCGCTGCTTCCGCGAGACCTTTTAACAACAACATCGGCCGCTCTTGCAAAGCACTGACCATTTGCGGAATCACTTTTACATTACTGCGCAAAGTTTTTAATATTTTTTCTAATTTGTCATTTTGTGTCTGTGTTGCTTTACCACCGTCACGCGCCGCTTTTATCTCTTTTTCAGCCTTAGTTAACTCTTCCACTTTGTAAGTAAAATCATTCCGTTGATATAAATTCCACGTAAAATGCCCCACACATAAAGCCAAGGCTAAACCACCTCCACCCAGCATAAAAACCAAATCCATATTCACTTTACGTTCGGTATTTAACAGCGGTAAAGCAAGCGACTCTGCATTGATTAAATAATCCGCCCAGCGTCCTAGCCAGAATTCCAAAGAGCCATCCGCGGTTAAACGTAAGCTTTCATCGGTTAGCGGTAAATATTCCACCTTATTATTCATTAAGGTTTCTGAACGCGCCACTTCCCCCGTTTCCAGAATCCAATGATCGACTTCGGTTTGCCAGTTAGTATTTTCTTCCGATTGAAACACTTGCAGGGATAAATCATCATCCACGGTTTGATTGATGGCAAACACGGTGTTCGACCAGGTTTCTATACGCAACCAGCTCTCTGCTTTGTCACCACCCAGCACCACAGGCAAGCCACCGGGGTGTAATAAACCCGCTAATTTGCAACCTTTGCTTTTTAAGGCCTCGGTGATTTTAGTAAAGGTTTCTTTGGCTAAAACCGTCACCCAATACTCACTCATTTCATCCGCATCACCCATTAAGTGATACGCCAAATGGCTATGCGTCACGGATTCACCGCTTAAACTTTCGTATTCAAACAATAAGGCTTGTTTGAGCATTTCCTCTTCAGCACCGGCGACTTGTACTGACGGTAAACTAAACACCTGCGTGGGTAAGCGCACATACATCAGCCATACTTTTTTGGCTAAAGGGCGAGCCACTTCTAAAATATTTTCTAAAGTATTGGCTAATTGCCGTGTGCTATCACAACGTAACTCTAAAACTTCCAATTCGCCTTGCAACACCCCATACTTATCCATATCCACACGAAAGGTTTTCCCTTCGGTGATGTATAGCAGTGTGTTAGCGGGGCGAGATTTTAAAAAAGGAAGTTTCATATTGTGATCGGTGATCTCTTATGGGGTTAATTAGCCCTCTCAGCGGGACAAATCCGACAGGATCGGATTTGCATTTACCCGCAGGGTGTTGGGCAGGGATAGCCCCAACATGATTGGGTTGGGTGAGGGAGCATAAAACAACGCTCACCTTAAAACAGCTTGATTTAAATTCTCCTCACCCAACCCTCCCCAGCAAGGGAGGGCTTTTGATTACAATCGTAGGATGGGCAAAGGAGGAACGACGTGCCCATCTTTATACGCTTTGCATTTGATGGGCACGGGATAAAGCCCCTTTGCCCATCCTACGGCACTACGTGTTTTATATTTTCTACACACGCGTAAATACGCAAAAACCTCAGGTTATGCTGTGTGTTTTACACAGATAATCCTAAGGTTATATTTTTTATTCCAAATAGTTCTATTGCGAAAATCATTAGGAATAAAAAGAAACGAGCAATCCTTGCTCGCTTCTTTTTAATCATCCTTGATAATAAAATCCTTTATGTCATCCAAGTCCTTGTTAGAAACGTAGTGAACGATGGGTTTCGCAAAAAGTGCTATCCCCACCCTACGGCACTAAATATTAACCACCAACAGTTTGATAATGTGAAGCTAATGCACCACCCAAACCTTCAAGTTTCATCATAGGCATCACAGTAGTTAAAAACCTTGCTTTCGCTTGTGTCATACCAGACCACGTAGTTGAACCAATTGTAGTACCACTCCCACCACCAGCACCAGCATTTGCAGCTGCATCAAAAAATTCAGCATCAGCAACAGTAGCGGCAGTAGTACAGTCTGCTTCAACAGCATTAACCACTACAGTAGCAGACGCACCAGAATTTACTGTATCTGGATCCCAGTAGCTAACAAACCCTTGGCCATTTGAAGCAATACAAGTGCTAGTTTTAGGTGCTTCATACACTGCTATCAAACGATTATATTTATTCGCTGCGCTCATAGCACCTGTTTTAGCGAAATGTACTGGTGCTTCTGAAATTGTTTTTCCAACCATTCCAGAATCTTGACCAATACCAAACACAAAATAATTATTAGCGCTTGTATTAACTGTACGACCTAATATTTTTGATAAATCAGCATCATTAGAAATACATCCCATCGCATCAGTCGACATACTGCAATCAGTACCTTTTACATTAATAGCTGCTAGTGAATAAGTTGTACCATCAGCAATCCCTACTGATGAGTCTGTAGCTGCAAAAGTTGCATCAGCTGTTGCTGTCTTCATAACCATCAAGCTAGATATACCAATATCAGTAAAAGCTTTTCCGTCAACAGACACAGTTTTTAGATAGTCATTTGGAAGCATAGTCCCAAGTCCACCCATCATCTTTGTATATAAATTTCCGCCCGTTAAATTAGTATCCATTAATGAATCATAGTTACTTGGATGCCCCATAAACTGAACATCGTAACGTTGAATTGCAGCATTTGATGCAGCTAAACTATCTGACCCTGTTGAATCATGAGTTTTAGATATAAACCCACCGACATAAGGAATCATTAAGCCAGCTAGACCGATTAATACTAATAGTACAACCGTCAGTTCAATTAAAGTCATACCCGCTTGGCGGGCCATTTTGTTATAATGTTTCACGAAGGGTTTCTCCCCATTTTTTCGTTAGTTAATGTTTAAAGTTCACACCAACGAAGTCGCCACAGTCCGGTTTTCTCAGAACCTTGTGCGACGGGGGGGAAGCCTTTCCCCCATGTTCGATAATTCCTATTTTCAGCATCCCGCTTCTTTCTTCCGTGAATCGAACTAACTTGCTAGTTGCAGAGACTAAAGCCAATACCGTGCCAAGTTTGTTTTTTTAATCTTTGATGTCGCTCACAGAACCCATAAACAACTGATTTTAAAATTGTTTATTTTTGCCGCTTACCTACGCCGCTAACTGTTTAATTTTCTGCCAATTCGTGCACAAAAACTAAACATAGGTTATATGACACACATGAATAGGTTATATAACATATTCTTATATTCGCATATTCGTACCCCCCCCCACGTAGGATGGGTAGAGCGCTTTTTGCGAAACCCATCATTCAAAAACAAACGCATGGAAACAACGCATTATTTGATAAACCGGCTTTGTGCTGATGGGTTTCGTAGCTCTACCCATCTTACGTTACTATTCCCCTCACCCAACCCTCTCCCGCTGGAGAGGGCTTTAGGCTGGCGATGATGAGAACAAAACAAGCACTTATTGACCTATCGCGACTCGCAATTCATAAGGCTGATAAACATTAATTTTAGCCGCTTTGAAGTCTTTTACATTACGGGTAACGATGCCATCCGCATTAACTTGTAGGGCTGAGTTATAAATAATGGCATCTTCGAAATCATTAAACCCACAAGTCAAAGAGTCTGTGAGTGTAATCCTATTCACAGCGGCAACTTCAAACATTTCCAGTAATAAGGCAATATTGTCAGCTGCAAACTTTTTTCCTTCATGCCTTTGTAATAAATAAGCGATTGTTAAAATTGAGTTAGCGCAAACGAAACCATTAATAGCAGACTCTTCTACTGCGTTAAATAATTTAACTGCATCTGCGACAAACAGCTCTCGCTTCAATAAAACATCGAGAATCACATTGGTATCAAATAAAATATTCATTTATATTTATTCAACAAATGTGCTTTGTAGTCCCGCTCACCTAATTCCGATCCACTCATGCAACCTAATAACTTTTTAGTGGTAGGGCTGATTTCAGCTAAACTCGTATCCTGCGGCTTTGCTGATAAAACCGTAAAAAATTCCGTTACAATTTGAGAGACTGACTTACCATTTTGTTTTGCATAATCTTTAGCTTGTTGTATTAGTACATCATCTAAACTTAAGGTTAATTTTGTTTGCATGTTACCGCCCTATACGTATTAAGTTAAAAAAATTATACGTATGACATTCGATCTGTCAACTTAGCTGTTCTGATGGGTTTCGTACCTCTACCCATCCTACGGGAATCAAGGCACACCTGTTTCTGCGTAGGATGGGTAGAGCGGCTTTTTGCGAAACCCATCAACCAAAAACAAACGCATGGAAACAACGCATTATTTGATAAACCAGTTTTATGTTGATGGGTTTCGTACCTCTACCCATCCTACGGGAATCAAGGCGCACCTGTTTCTGCGTAGGATGGGTAGAGCAGCTTTTTGCGAAACCCATCAACCAAAAACAAACGCATGGAAACAACGCATTATTTGATAAACCGGTTTTATGTTGATGGGTTTCGTACCTCTACCCATCCTACGCAGTTATCAATCATGTAGCCCGTATGGAGGCACGGAATACGGGAAGTTCAGCGCATCAAATGCCCTGTATTACGCAGGCTTCATACAGGCTACGTTTTAGTGTTTATGTTTGATATGTAATTGATTAACAGCTTGTTTTAAACGCTGCAATAATTCGAGGTTATGCCCTTGTCTCTCATAACGCAATTGGCTATAAAGCTGGGTAATGGTTTGAAATGCGACTGCAAACTGCGGCTGCTCTTTACTAACGCGCTGCAAAAAATCGTGTTCGCCTTCGCTGGGCTGTTTAATTAAATCGAATGGCGCTAATTTATGGCACGCTTTTGCGTAATAGCGTTGTGCTGGGGTTAATTTTGGTTTTTGCTTGCGTAAAACGTATAAACCTATGATTAAACTAATCACTATCGCTGAGCCTATCAACCAGTACAGCATAGCCGTTAGACTTTTTATGCCTAATCCCGCTAAAAAGTTGAGTTGGTTTTTGCGCGTGTAGTTAATAATCCACCGTTGCCAGCTGTAATCAACGCTACTCCAAAGTTGTCGTGCGGATTTTAAAAAGCTAATGGTTTGGCTATCGAGTTTTACCGGTGCAAAGCTAATGGTTTGCTGGGAAATTTGCTGCTCTATATTGACGTCATTTTCAACACGGTCGGGTGCGACGGCGGTGGTCGGGTCAAATCGTACCCAGCCTTTACCTTTTAGCCATACTTCTGCCCATGCGTGTGCATTTGCTTGGCGTACTTCTATAAAGTCACCGCTTTCATTATAAAGCCCGCCTTGGTAGCCGGTAACTATGCGCGTGGGAATGTTTGCCGCACGCATTAGGTAGGTAAAAGCGGTTGCATAGTGGCCGCAAAATCCGGCTTTGCTATTAAATAGGAAATCTTCTATGGGATTGTCATTTAATAATGGTGGGAATAGGGTGTAATGAAATTCATTCTGGTGAAAGTGTTTAAAGATATTATTGATGTAGGTTTCTGCTTTCCCATCAAAGCCGCCGAGTTGTTTTACTAGCGCCTTAATACGTTCTGATGCCTTGGGTCGTAGCTGTAGGTTATCTTTGTATTCGGTTTTGGTGAGGTAGCCGGTATTGTATTCTGCATAAGAGCTGATATCGTATTCGGCTCTTTTGTTAAAGGCTTGTTTTGTGATTAATTGATGAACGGTATTAGTGCGCAAATAATAAGGATATTGCGCGGGCATGTCTAAAGCATACACCCAGTTTTTGGATTGTGGCTCCATGAGTAATTTGTATTGGTATTTTTCACCTTTAAAGCTGATTTTATCGAGATAGCGTTTGAAGTAGGTATTTTTGCTCGGCGACCAGCGTTTACCATCGGTATAAGAAAATACCGGGCCGCGCCAATAGCGTTGTTCTGGCGTGGGTATTTTGCCGGTAAATTTTGCTCTGAAAACGATTTCACCGGATAACCCGAGTTGGCTGATAGACCCTGGCTCTAGGCTATCGCTTAATCCTGATGTGGCTTTATTATCGTCATCTAAAAAAGACCAACGCGGCAGTTCTACTCTAGGAAAGAAAATAAAGATAACAATCATCAGCGGAATGGCTTGCATTAAGATGATGGCTGATTTTTTGAGTGCTTGCTTATTGTTGAGTGTGCCGCTATTAATAGACAGTAAGGTGGCGAATAAGCTAATCGACACCATTAATATATAGCCCGCCATGAAAATATTTTGCAGGTAGAGAAATTGCGAGGCTGCCACGATAAAAGCGAGGAAGCTAATCAGGTATAAATCTCTTTGAGTTTGTATTTCTAAAAGCTTTAAGCCGAGTGCGGTGATAAACACCATCGTGCCTGCATCGCGCCCAAATACGCCGCTGTGCATAAATACCAAGAGGCCTATTCCGGTGAGTAATAGACAAAATACGATAATCGGCGAGGGTAAATAATGCGGCTTCCAGATAGCGGTAAAGCGCCAGATTAATAAGCCAAAGAAAAACGCCATGATCGGTGCCGGTACATGCAGTACGTGCGGCAAGCTCATGAGTGCAATGGAGCTTAGTAATAGAATTAATGTGCGTGGGTGTAGGGTGTTGGTCATAATTTCATGTATTGGTTTTATTGTCCGTAATCTAAATGTAGCCCGTATGAAATGGAGTGGCTCGCAGAGTCATGAAATGCAATACGGGAATTTAGCGCATAAAAACCCCGTATTGCGCAAGCTTCATACGGGCTACGTGTTTTGATTCCTATTCTCCGTCATGTCATATCTTGGTTTTATTACTCACAATCTAAATGTAGCCCGTATGAAATGGAGTGGCTCGCAGAGGCATGAAATGCAATACGGGAATTTAGCGCATAAAAACCCCGTATTGCGCAAGCTTCATACGGGCTACGTGTTTTGATTCCTATTCTCCGTCATGTCATATCTCGGTTTTATTGCTCATAATCTAAATGTAGCCCGTATGTAACGAAATGGCTTGCAAAGTCATGGAATGCAATACGGGAATTCAGCGCATCAAAACCCCGTATTGCGCAAGCTTCATACGGGCTACGTGTTTTGATTCCTATTCTCCGTCATGTCATATCTTGGTTTTATTACTCACAATCTAAATGTAGCCCGTATGTAACGAAATGGCTCGCAGAGTCATGCAGTGAAATACGGGAATTCAGCGCATCAAAACCCCGTATTGCGCAAGCTTCATACGGGCTACGTGTTTTGATTCTTATTCTCCGTCATGTCATATCTTGGTTTTATTACTCACAATCTAAATGTAGCCCGTATGAAATGGAGTGGCTCGCAGAGTCATGGAATGCAATACGGGAATTGGCGCATCAAAATCCCGTATTACGCAAGCTTCATACGGGCTACGTGTTTTGATTTTACTCTCCATAATTTCCTTCATCTTCACTCATGGCTTTTCCCCAACCTACTTCAATCTTGCCTAAACTTACATCACGGTGAAATGATGAAAAAGGCCATTCTCCTACCGATTTAGCCCAGCCATGTTTTACCGGATTAAAATAGATATATTCAATATGCCTTAATAAATCCGTTTCATCGCGAATAACATGCTCCCAATAACGCGGTTGCCAGAGGTTATATTCACCTCGTTTATTTTTTTGTATGCTGATATCGGTTTGCTTTAATGCCCGTGTAAATTGGCTTTTAATCATGCGCCAGCGCCCTTTGTAGTCATCATCTCCTAAAGGCAATGTCCATATACAATGTAAGTGCTCAGGTAAAATCACTATGGCTATAATTTCAAACGGGCGGCGCTGTTTTGTCTCTGCAAACGCTTCTCGTAGGGCGTCAATATGGCGTATTAAATAATCAGCATTACGATTTTTAAGCGTTACCGTAAAAAAGTAAGTTCCTCCTTTTTGGTATACACGCCGATAATTGACCATTGTATTTTACCTATTTAGCTTTTATATCCATATAGTCGTGTATTAACCCCGTATTCCGCAGGCTTCATACGGGCTACGTGTTTTATATCGTTATTACACTGTAAATGGCGCGACTATGCCAATGATCGGTATAACTTAAACTGCGCATCCATTTGCTTTTGAATGCTTTGAATTGTTTCATTAGCAATACCAAGTGATTTAGCGGTACTGCGCCAGTGCGTTAATGCCTCATTAATTTCACTAAAAACCTGCCTGACTCGTTCCGCATCAATCTCTAAATTTTCGCCCAGCTGGTAAAAAATTTTTGCAGGAATATTTTTACCGTAACCTGACACTGACATGGACTGTTCGTTATTTTGCCCTAGATTAAAGGTCACATCATAAGCCGGTGATAATCGCCATTCGCCTTTTGCATTCATAATAAAGGAAAAATTCTTGGTATGGTCGTCTCGATTAACCGCTAATATATTAAACACCATTTGCCGAAAAGCCTGTTCAACATCACTGCTATTTTTGGTTAATAAGAAGGTGAGTTTTAAAAACTGTTCATAATCAAAATCAAACGCTCTAAAATTAGCATGCGCTAAACCGGCTAGGCTATGGACATGCAGGCGTTTATTTTGGTAACGATCAAAACGTTTAACAGCAAAAAATTGTTTGTCATTCGCATGCAGTATTTTTGTTTCAGGCATATTAATACCCGACTTTCTCAGCAACTGCGCGTAAGCTTCTTCAATCAACCCTTCTTCGCTATGCTGTTTTGTGTGTAGTTTAATTAACCAAGATTCATAGCCTTCTGGCAGCTCATGCTCGCCAGATACTATTTGTTCATCTTTTATACCCACAATGATTTTAGGCCTGGCTCCACCCGGCGATGTACCCGCCATTAATAATTCGGGCAAAACATCGTCCATTGATCCGGCGTAGACTTTTTCTGCTTCTATACTCAGTGCATAAAGATCAAGTGCGCGATCATTGAAATTTTTAGGAGTATTTGATAAATCCGGCTCATAAATTAAAGCTCCCATAGCCGTAGAACCCACATATAACAATCTATCTAAAGGCGTTACTGTTTGAATATCTATTCCTTGTTGCTTCAAATACCGATCCATTAATAACAAACCCCAACCATCTGGGAGCGAGTCTGCAAATACACCCTGCAATTTATTGAAAGGCATCTCTGGTGCTTTATAAACCTGGTCGTTTAAGGGTAGTTTTAATGGAGATAACTGAAGGCCGGTTTTTATAAAGGTTTTATCGTATTGAAAATAAACGCCGTGGTCTGCTTTTAACAACTGGCCAACAAAGTATGTTTTACCTTCTAAGTTTAACTTAACATTTATCATTTCGACCCTCGCACCCGTTTAGGCTTTTCCTTGGTCTTTTGTATTTCATCTAAGGAGCTGTAGAACGGCTCATCTGGCTTAAACACTTCGTTTAATTTATCAAGATCACCCAAAATAAAGGCCAATTTCAAAAATTGGCGAAGTGAAATCTCTCCTGTTGTTTCATAGCGCTTAATGGTTGGCACGGGTATGCCTGTCTGCTGTGATAGCGTTTCGCGCTTCCAACCTCTTGCCAAACGAGATTCTTTGGCTTGTTGCGCCAATTTCTTTTGCGCTTCAATAGGAAGAAGATTATTAAGAGATATTATATTATCCATAATTATATTATATGTTAGTTTAGGGATATAGTAATATCCATAATTTTAACTAGATACATTATTTTCTCGTTCTTAAAGCCTTTTCCAGAGGGAGAAGGTTCTGGGAATTAATTTAAAACAGCGCCAATGCCTCTAGACATTGCTTATAATGCGCTTCACCTGATTGCGGTTTTAAATTTAATGTGCCAAGTTTAAAACCGTAATTTATATCTGCTTTGTGTGCGTCGACTACCCAACGGCAGAGTTGGCTAAGGCGCTGTTCTACATCCCCGCCGGTGGTAAATTCATAATCTAAATAAATATCTTCTGCTTGTGTCTCGCTACTAAATTGTTTGACCTGCAAGCCCTGGCCTTTAGCCAGTGCGCGCCAATGAATATGCCGAATGCTATCACCCGCTTGGTATTCTTGTAGGCCATAAAAATCATCTTGTCCCAGCTGCGGTGCGAAACCTTGTTTATCATTTGCCAGCATGGTTTTAGGAAAAGGCAGGTTATCTTTACTTGGTTGAGGGTAAACGAGAGTGTTGATTTCAATTTTTATTTTTATCCACGCACGAAATAATCCAAACGGATAATAACTACTGATAACGGGGTAAGGCGATTGATACCAGCCACGTTTTTTGGGTTTATATTCCAAGTTTACCGAGGCTTTATCCTGTGCGGCGATATCAATACTTTGCTCATTAATATATACACTAAAGCGTGTATCAGGCGTTGTATTATTAATCCATAAACGTGTTTGCGTTGTGTCGCCTAAAAAGATTTCGGGACTTTTACCTAGGTGTACTTCTAAGCCAACTAATGATTTTACGGTATGTAAAATCGTGACGAAAAAGATGCTACCTAATAAGAAGCTGAGTAAATAGACTAGGTTATTGTTATAAATCGCCGCAATTGTAAGCAGCAGTAGAATAAGCAATGCAAAGCCTAAGCCGCTTTTGCTGGGTAGAATGTAAATATTGCGATAATGTAATCGAGTTGGTTTTTTCATGGATGTTTGGGGTTTTGGCTATGTCACCGTTAAGTGTGGAAAAAAATCGCTCTTAAAGCCCTCCTTTGCTGGGGAGGGTTGGGTGGCAATGCTGTTGACTTAAGAATAACCTCCTTCTCCAAAGGGAGAAGGTTGGGATGAGGGGAGTTATAAAGGCATGATTTTATTCTCCTCACCCAACCCTCTCCAACAAGAGAGGGCTTTTAAGATCAAATGCGATGGGTTTCGTGCCTCGACCCATCCTACCGTCAATTAAGTTAAGGAATCGCCACTTGCTGCAATAAAGGCGCGACCACATTGTCTGCGTTGGTTTTGCCGGCTTGTAAGCGATGCCCTGCCACAGCGGCTAAAACGGCTTGTACATCTTCAGGAATCACAGCTTCACGCCGCTGCATATAGGCCCATGCTTTAGCTGCGGTTAATAAGGCTAATCCTGCGCGGGGTGATAAGCCCGTATGATATTCATCTGACTCGCGACTAAATTGGATTAAGGCTTGTACATAATCAAGCAATGCCGAGGAGGCAAACACCGCCAATACAGCTTGCTGCATTGCCATTAGTGTTTCAATAGGCAAGGCTGCGCTTAGGTCTTTAATTAAAAGATGGCGATTTGTTCCGCTAAGCAACTCACGCTCTGCGGCTTGGTTAGGGTAGCCGAGTTCAATGCGCATTAAAAATCGGTCTAACTGTGATTCTGGCAAAGGAAACGTGCCTAACTGATGCATAGGGTTTTGCGTTGCAATTACAAAAAAGGGTTGTGGCAAAGGATAGGTTTTTCCTTCAACTGTCACTTGCCGTTCTTCCATGGCTTCTAAGAGAGCACTTTGTGCTTTGGGGGTTGCGCGGTTGATTTCATCCGCTAGAATCATTTGGTTAAATAATGCGCCCTGATGAAAACTGAATTGATGCTGTTCACTGTTATAAATGGTCGCACCAATAATATCTGCGGGTAATAAATCACTGGTAAATTGAATGCGCTGATATTCTAAGCCCATTAACTTGGCTAAGGTGTGCGATAAGGTGGTTTTTCCGACACCGGGGATATCTTCTATCAAAAGATGCCCGCCTGATAATAAACAGCATATAGCTAATTTAATTTGCTGTTCTTTTCCTAAAATGATCTGACTCGCAGCGTCGATCATATTATCAAGTGTATTGTGCATAGCATTCCTTTTGCTGTTTATTGATGTCTTTTTAATATAGAACGTAAGCTCGGTTGTGTCACCCTATATTAAAAATTTTTAAAATATTAATAATGGTTGTTACAATCAAGCTGTTCTAGTATCAATGCTGAGCATTTTTAATCACTTTAACAAGGAACATCATTCCATGAAAAAAACTACTCAAGTTTCACTTAGCTTCCTTTCAGCTATTCTGCTGTCCGCCCCTACCCTAGCGGACCCTATTATTTACCCTGCGCAAGGGCAAACCAATCAACAAATAGAACAAGATAAGTACCAGTGTTATAGCTGGGCAAAAAATAATTCAGGATTTGATCCAATGAACGCATCTGCCCCCGCCGCTCCACAAGCTAGCTCTGGCGGTGGCGCGGTAAGCGGTGCAGCAAAAGGCGCAGCCACCGGTGCCATTATCGGTGCAATCGCAGGGGATGCAGGAAAAGGGGCCGCGATTGGCGCTGCATCAGGCGGGCTCATGGGAGGAATGCGTAAACGCGGTGCACAAAAGCAGCAAGCACAAGCGCAACAGCAGGTACAGCAGCAATCCAATGCCGCACGCTCTGAGTATGATCGCGCTTATTCAGCCTGCCTAAATGGCCGTGGCTACACTGTAAAATAAGCTTATTTACTAAACTTAAGGAAATTAAAATGAAATACTTTAGCGCTCTTTTCTTTGCTTGCACATTACTACTATTAAGCGGCTGTAGTACGACCAATAAAGATATACAAATTACAGCAGAACATGAACCCAGCAGCGTTTTTTCTGAGTATAAATCGTATGATTGGTTAGGTAGTGCTGCGATTTTAAATGATCCTGAAAACGTATGGGAATCGGTAGGTGTGGATGTTGCTGGTGATATTAAATACTTGATTGACCGTGAATTACGTAAACGTCAATTATTTAAAACTAGCGGCCGTCCTGATCTTGCGGTGAGCTTTTTTGTTGGTGTTAACATGGACAACCAAGAGCTAAAAATTGACGAAGAAACCAAAATTGAACTAAAAAAGACCATCCCTAAAGCGGGGCTTGTTGTGGTATTAAGTGAAGTGACTTCTGGAAAAGTAGTTTGGATAGGCGTTGCCACAGGTGATGTACAAAAAAATCGCACGCCTGAGCTAGTACGAGAGCGTTTAGACTTTGCTGTGACTGAAATGTTTAAGCAACTTCCTAACTAATATCACTCCGCATTATATAAATGGTTTATTCTTAGTTTTTATACATAACATCAATTAGCCCATATGAAGCTTATGCAATACGAGGATTCGGTGCGCTGAATCTCCCGTATTCCGTGCCTCCATACGGGCTACGCTAGATAACATTTAGCTTGTTTAATCTCCTCATCCTAGCCTTCTCCAGCAGGAGAAGGAATAACAAGCGAATTTATTGGAATTGGTATAACACCCATTCCTAAATTAAAATAATATCCATAAAGTGTTAAACTCAGAGTCCGTCATAACGCATCAGTTCTGATGGCTTTTATTATGTGAAAAAACAAGACTTCTCACTCTAACCACTCGACATGCCCATGAAAAAATTACTCGCTTTTCCTTATTGTAGCCTTGTTATTCTATGCTTATATATAAGCTCTGCACACGCTGAAAACGAGCATAGCTATTTTAACCAGACCATGGGGGTTAATTTAGGTTACTTTTTCACTAATATTGATAACAATGCACAATTAAGCGGTACGCTTACTGGATCGGATTTGAATTTTGAAACCGATTTAGGCTTAAACAGTCACTCTAATACCTTTAAGTCTGATATTTTCTGGCGCATTACACCAAAACATCGCTTAGACTTTACTTGGTTTGGTTTATTCCAAAACGGACAACAGCTAAGCAATAGAGAAATCACTATAGGCGATCATATTATTCCTGCCGGCACGGGCCTACAAAGTAATTTTAACTTTAATCGTTACCAATTCACCTATACTTACAACCTGTTCCAAGGCGATAATTTTGAAACTGGCCCTTCTTTAGGTGTTTACACCATCAGTATCAATTCTAATATCAATTCCGTGGTTGCTAACAGCGTTAAAACGAATTTTTCATCTACAAATATTGCCCTGCCCTTACCTACTATTGGCTGGCGTGGTAGTTATGGCTTAACAAAGGATATTACACTGCATAGCCATTTTAATTTTATGATCGTTTCTATTGATAAATGGAAAGGCGATTTGTATGATTTTCAACTCGCTGCTGAATATAATTTTTTAAAATACATGGGGATTGGAATGGCCTACAATCTTTCATTTCTTGAAGTTAATCACATTGATGACAATAGCAGCTTTAAATATAATTATGATTTTCAAGGTGTGCAAACTTACATAAAGTTTGCGTTTTAGAACTTATAAATGCAGTATCAAATGATGGGTTTCGCTAAAAAATGCGCTACCCATCCTACCCTCCGGGCTATTTCATCAACTCGTCTAACGAAACCACATTTCCCGGTAGCAAATTAACTTCTGGCTTACCAAATAAATACCCTTGCCCTAAATGTACGCCTAACTCTTTTAGTTTAACCACTAATTCCGGCGTTTCTACAAATTCAGCAATGGTCTTTTTGCCTAAGTTTGCTCCAATTTCAGCCATCGATTTAACTAGCACCTGATCTACCTCGTCATTTAATAAGTTTGTAATAAACTGGCCATCAATTTTTACATAATCAACGGGAAATGATTTTAAGTAATTAAACGAACAAAAGCCTGCGCCAAAATCATCTAAGGCAAATTTACAGCCTAGCGCACGAATTTGTTCAATTAATTGCCGTGTTTGCTCGAAGTTTTCAATCGCGGCAGTTTCAGTAATTTCAAAGGTAATTCGTTCGGCAGGCAGCTGCGTATTGTCTAGTTGCTGCTTTAACAGTGGCAATAAAGAGTCATCCTGAAATGCAAAGCTCGATAGATTAACTGCAAACGCGATTTCAGATTCAGCTTGAAGTTTTGCTAATGCAGCAATGGCATTAACCACTACCCAGCGATCAATACCATGAATTAAGCCCATGCGTTCGGCAACGGGAATAAAATCACCGGGGTAAATAATTTGATTATTCTCGCCCTGCATTCTAAGTAACACTTCATAGTGCGATACTTGGCCAGTAAATAAATCAACAACCGGTTGGAATACCAGAAAAAAACGATCTTCTTTCAAAGCGTGTTTAATTGAGGGCACCCAGTATAAATCACGGTTTCGCTCTTGTACTTTGCTATCTTTTTCGTTGTACACCCAGACTAGATTACGCCCATGTTCTTTCGCCATATTACAAGCTTGCTTGGCTTTAGCGATGATTTCACTGGGGTGTAAGCTATTCTTCAAGCCATGCAAAGAAAATATGCCGATTGACGTCGTTGTACTATAACTGGCATCAGCGACAATAAAGTGTAAGGCTTCAACTTTCTGTCTGATATTTTCTGCTAACAGCTTAACTTCATTGAGTGATTTATTGTCTATAAACAAGGCAAACTCATCAGAACCTATACGCGCAAATAAATCATTTTTATTTAACTGACATCTAATCGCAGAAACTACATCAATTAACAGTCCATCGCCTGTATCGAACCCTTCCAGTTCATTAATAATACTAAAGCGATCCATATCGATAAATAATAACGCAGACTGTTTATCTAGATTGACCTGCTCTCTTAATTGGTACTCAAAATTACTACGGTTTAATAAGCCTGTGAGCTCATCATGAACGACAAGATACTTTAACTTAGCATCTAATACTTTTCTTTCCGATAGCTCATTAATTAAGCGCTGCTTTTGTTCGTGTCTTAAAAGTCGCTCCTTTTTCATCACCAACTGTAAATTAATAACGCTTAATAGCTCAGGGTAATTAATCGGGGTAGATAGTGCATGTATTAATGCTTTAGGATTTTGCGTTATAAGCGAGTTAATCGTGGCGATTTCATCATTCGATAAAACAATAAAAGGAATGAGCAGGCCTTCATCTAAGCTAGAAAGTGCAGAGCACACATCATTATTAATTAGTGTCTCATTAATAATAATCAACCCTAATTGCTTTTTGGCATAATAAAAAGGCCTTAATGCCTCATACACACCGTCAATGGACTGCACTGTCTGAACTGCAGAAAAATCATTATTATTCAAGTAATTACGAATATCGATCGCCATTTGTTCATCGCTTTCAGCAATAATAATCAGGCAATCTGTTAACGGCTGGTCAATATTCATTTGCACCTATCTATTAATTTGATTTCCTTGGTTATTTAGTAAAATTAACTTAAGAAACTAGTTTAACTTTTAATGTTAACGCACTATACTTCTAAGCAATTATATTCTTTTCCCAATCTTTTACTAGGTTTATGAGCCCAACATTACAAGATAACTTCTCTGTCGATGATTTAATCAATGGTGATCTACAGCTAGCATCACCACCTAACATTTATTTTGAGTTGAAAAAAATTGCGGCCGACCCGACTAAATCACTTGTTGATGCTGCCTTTATTATTGAAAAAGACCCCGCTCTTTCACTTAAATTGCTACAGATTGTGAACAGTGCCTTTTATGGCTTCTCTGCAAAAATCAGCTCAATTAGCCAAGCCATTTCCTTAATTGGGCTACAAGAGCTACAAAATATCATTCTCAGCACCGCAGTAATGGATAAGTTTTCTGACTTACCCAGCGGGCTTATTTCTATGTATGATTTCTGGGAAAAAAGCTTACGTTGTGCTTTAGTTGCCCGTGAAATAGATCTGCTTTTAGGCAAAGACTACGCTGACTCTATTTTTGTTTGCGGTATTTTGCATCATATCGGTGAACTGGTTTTTTGCTTACGCATTCCTGAGTTAACTAGGGATATTAGCTTACAATTTCAAGCAATAGACGATGCGACAGACAGCGATAGAATCAATATTGAAGAATCCTTGCTGGGTTTTAATCATTTTACTGCCGGTGCAGCATTAACCCAGCGCTGGAAATTGCCTGATTTAATTAACGATAGTATCAAATTACACACTAGCCATAACACCCAAGAGCCGCATCATAAAATAGCCAGCATTATTCAGCTTGCCGATTTTTATGCTAAAAAAGATGCGATCTTCGAGGCGGAATCTATTGATAATTTGGGTTTATCTGAAACTGCAGTTAATACGCTTATCCAAACATCAGATGAAAAATTTACAGAGATTTTTAAGCTATTTTATAACGGCTAATGTGAGCTAGAAGAAACTAATACTTAAACTGTCAACCAAAGTTGACATATTTTAAAATGTAAACTACAGTGCTCACATGATAGAAATTCGCAAAACCGACTTATTTGATAACTGGTTTGGTCGATTAAAAGATCGTAGAGCAAAGGCTCGCATTCAAGCACGAATTGACCGCTTAGAAACAGGACATTTTGGTGATGTAGCTCCTGTTGGTGAAGGGGTTAGCGAATTACGTATTTTTTATGGCCCAGGCTATAGAGTTTATTTTATTCAGCGGGGCTCTGTTGTTGTTATCCTTTTATCCGGCGGCGATAAAAGCACCCAAGATTCCGACATCATCAAAGCAAAAGAGCTCGCTAAGAAATTAGAGGATTAATTCATGTCTATTAACACCACTCGCTGGGATTCAGCAGAATATTTAAAAACCGAAGAGGACATGCAATTATATTTAGAAGCATGTATTGAAGAAGCCGGTGATGACCCATCTTTTATAATACATGCATTGGGTGTTATTGCTCGCGCTAAAAATATGAGCCAACTTGCCAGGGATACGGGCCTAAGCAGAGAAGGGCTGTATAAAGCCCTTTCTCCAGAGGGAAACCCAACATTCTCTACGATAGCAAAAGTAACAAAAGCATTAGGGTTTAAGCTTTCTGTTGCAACAATACCGCAAAAACCTTCCACCCAAAAAACTCAACGGACAGCTTAAAGCCTCACGTCTTTTGTCGCTAGCGATGTAGCTATTCAAAAAACAAGTAGCCCGTATGGAGCTTGCGAAATACGGGACATTCGACGCAATATTTACCCCGTATTTCGTACCTCCATACAGGCTACATTGAGTGCTTAATCAAAATGAAACCGCCCCTACACAAGGTTAAATTATGCCTAAAATAGTCCTCACATTTTTAGTTATCTTCCTTTGTAGTTGCAGCCAACAAAATGCTGATACTAACACCCCGATTTCCCCACAAATTGCGCAAGTTAAAACGCTGACTTTAAGCCCTCAAGTTTGGCAAGACCGTATAGACGTGTATGGCATCGTCGAAGCGGCAGAAGAAATTCATCTGAGCGTTAATTTTTCTGAGCCTGTCAATGCGGTTTTATTTAAAGAGGGGCAAGCGGTCACACCGGGACAAGTCTTAATAAAACTCGATACTCAAAAGCGAGAGTTACGTGTTCAACAAGCTAAAAATTCAGTGACTGCAGCCAAGGCGGCACTGAAAAAAGCTAGCAATGAGTTACAGCGGCGACGTAAATTAGCCAAGCTGAATATGCTATCCATCGAAGCCTTGCAAACGGTGGAAATACTACAGCACCGACTTGCTGCACATCATCAAGAAGCACTCGCCTTATTAAATTTAGCTAAACGCGAATTAACCGACAGCACCTTGGTAAGCCCAAGCAAAGGCATTATTGATAAACGCTTAATTGAACCGGGAGAAACCACGCAAGCGGGACAAACCCTAGTTGTTATTCAAGCAATTGATAGCGTGCGCATAAAAACATTTGTGAGCGAAAAAGATGTTAATTATTTATTGCACGGCGATACAGCGCTAGTTTATTTCCCCGCGCTTAAAGGAAAACAACACCATGCATTGGTTGAATCTATCGGCATTAAAGCCGAAGCACGTAGCGGAAACTTTCCTGTTTACCTTAGTTTAGATAATCATAATGGCTTGCTGAAATCCGGCATGACTGCGCAGGTACAGCTATCAGGGCAGAAATTAAGCCATAGTTTACTAATTCCTGATACCGCGATTGTTGATAGGCAGCGCAAAAAAGTAGTCTATATCGTCTCTGATAATAAAGCGAAGCAAGTACAGCCACTATTGCGCGCCAGCATGTCTGACTGGGTTCCCGTGCTAGATGGATTAGCCGCCGGCGAGCAATTGATTATTAAAGGTTTGGAAAATATACAAGACGGCAGCCCCGTACAAATAGAGAAAGATTAATGATTGCTTTAATTCGTTTTTTTGTACAGCGCCCCGTACTCGTCAATTTACTGATGGTGTTTGCCTTTTTTACCGGGGCATTAGCGCTGAATAATATGAAATATGAGGTGATGCCTAAAATAGATATGGGCATCGTTAAAATATCGACTTTCCATCCCGGTGCTGGCCCTGAAGAAATTGAGCTAGGTATTACCTTACCGTTAGAAGAAGAAATTCTGAAAATCGACGGTATTAAAAAACTCCATTCGAATAGCATGGATGGCATCTCTGTTATCAGCGTACGGCTTGATCCTGAACAAGACGATTTACAAAAAACTATTAATGAAATACAAAAGGCGGTTGATCGTGCCGCAACGCGCCTACCTGCCGACTTACAAGAAAAACCTTTATTAGAAGAATTATCCAGCCTGAAATTTCCAATTATGGAAGTGCATATCGTTGGTGCAGTACCTGAAGCAATTTTACGCCAAACAGCACGCCAATTAACCGATGGCCTGCGTGAAATTAAAGGGATCGCGGGTATAGAAAAAATTGGTTATCGTCCACGCGAAGTGCATATTCAATTAGACCCACTAAAAATGCAGCATTTAGGCATTACTTATGCAGAAATAATACACGCAATCAATCGTCGCAATGTCCGCGACTCAGGTGGTTCATTAGAATCTTTTGTGGCTGAAAAGAAAGTTTTAACCGTGGGACAATTTACCAAGCCTAAAGAAATAGCTGAGGTTATTGTTCGTAGTGGCCAAGTGGGCGATACCGTGCGCATTCGCGATATTGCTGAGGTGGTTTTAGATTACCAAGATTGGCAGATACAATCACGCACCGACGGAAAACTCAGCATTGCATTAACAGCACTAAAAAAAGAGCATTCCGATGGATTGAAAACTACGCAAGCTTTACGTGATTTTGTAACTAAAGCACGCGTTAACCTTCCGCCTGGCGTTGACCTTATTTTAGTGAACGATATTTCTCGATTCACTTATGACATGATCGATGCTCTTGGCAGTAATGCCTTACTTGGGATAGTTCTGGTTTTCTTAGTGTTATGGTTATTTTTACATTGGCGTTTATCACTTTGGGTCACATTGGGAATGCCGACCACTGTAATGATATGTTTTTCGCTGATGCCGACATTCGGTTTAGCGATAGACTCGCTTTCACTGATGGCATTAATTCTGGTCTTAGGTATGTTGGTTGACGATGCCGTCGTCACGTCTGAAAACATCCAAAATCGCCGAGAACAAGGTGATGATTTCATCACTGCCAGCACAAACGGCACAGCCACGATTGCCGCACCTGTTTTAGTCAGCTCTTTAACCACTATTTTAGCATTTACGCCGGTGGCTTTTTTAGGCGGCTTAGAAGGTGAGTTCCTGTGGACTTTACCGGTGATGATTGCTTTGGTTTTAAGTGCCTCCTTATTTGAATGTTATTTCATGCTACCCGGACATTTAGCGCATGCTTATCCCGTTAAAAAATTAGCGGAAAAACCGTGGTTTACAAAGTTCCATAAAAAATATCATCAATTTATTTTAGTAGCGCTGCAAAAACGCTATCAAACCATTGGTTTATTTATTTTAGGTTTTGCCTTAATTATTGCTTATGGTATGTCGGTGATGCAGTTTAATCTGTATCCTGATGTAGATATTGATACCGTGAACGTTAAAATAGAATTACCACAAGGCACTTCTTTCGCTAGAACGATACAAAAATCGGCTGAAGTAGAAGCCATGATACGCAAGCGCCTGCCTGAAAAAGAACTGCTTAATATTGTGACGCGTATTGGCCATCATGATACCGATATTTATGGCGTAACCGAGGGACGCAACTCGGCCTGGGCGCTAATTAGCATTTATATGTTGCCGCAAGGACAGCGTACTATTGATTCAAACCAACTCATGGCTGATTTACGCAAAGATACCCTGCAATTAAAAGGCTTTACACAACTTATTTTTGAACCACTAAAAGACACACCGGTTGCAGGAAAACCAGTGCAATTAGAAATCATTGGTAATAGCGAAGAGCGCTATCAAGTCGCTGAGCAAATCAGCCAATTTTTAAAGCAACAAGCCGCTGTTACCGATGTCTGGAGTAGCTATAAAACCGGCAAAGATATTGTTCAGCTAAACCTCGATTACACTTTAATGGCAGCTAGGCACATTAGTGTTGCTGATATCACTCAAGCCGTCAGAATTGCGTTTGATGGGCAAATTATAGATGAGTTACAAACGGTAGATGAGCGCATTAAATATCGCCTAAAGTACACGGGGGAAGCGCAAAATAAACTGGAAACTTTAGAAAATCTCATCGTTATGACGGCAGCAGGCGATAGCATTTATTTAAAGAGCATTGCTGAATTAGAAGTGCGCCCCGGCGAGGCAAATATTAAGCATTATTTCGGCCAACGCAGTATGACACTGTATGCAGAGATTGATCGCGAGCTTATTTCTGTACAGCAAATAAATGACACTATTGCTGACTACATAACAAAAGCCGGGCTATTGCAACAACATCCTAAACTACGCATCTGGTATGGCGGTGAATTAGAACAACAACAAGATTCGATGGGCGATATGCAAATTGCGTTTATCTTTTGCCTAATGAGTGTGTTTTTTATTCTGGTGGTGTTATTTAACTCACTTACTCAGCCTTTTCTGATTATTCTTGCCATTCCTTTTAGTTTAACCGGCGTTATTATCGGCTTTGCTATACAAGGCTTACCCCTCAGCATTATTGCCTTAATTGGTATCTTAGGATTAATTGGGGTTTTAGTGAATGACTCTTTAGTGATGATTCATAATCTGAATAAGCTCAATACCGGCAACATGCCTGTCACGACGATTGCGCAAGGCGCGGCACAACGCCTTCGGCCGATTATAATCACCTCTTTAACCACCGCAGCGGGCTTATTTCCCACCGCTTATGGCATCGCCGGTTCTAATCCTTTTTTAACCCCAATGGTGATGGCAATGGCATGGGGGGTAGTCTTTGGCACTTTAGTCTCTTTAGTTCTAATTCCTTGTTTATATGCGGTTGACCAAGATATGAGAGCTTGGTTTTCACGCTTCAGCAGGCAATAATTTCCCAAAAAATATCAAAATTAATGTATAACCGTTAGTTACAAATTTTCAGATCATTTTCCCACCCCATTAACTTATGCTATCAACTGTTAAAAAACTCACTTTAGCTGGCTTTATTTTTGGGCTCTGTTTTCCATTATTAGCTATTTATATAGACCTACTACACAACAGCCTCGCCTTTTCCTGGCTCAATATTCAGCTATTATATAAAAACAATTTATTACATTACCTGATCGCTAGCGCGCCTTTTGTTTTAAGCGGCATGGGATACTTTTTAGCAAAAAACCGAGAAGAACTAGAAACAGGCATTATAAATAGCATAAAACAAGCAACTATAAACGATACAGCAAGTGATAGCCCTCTATTACTTACAGTCCAAAAGGAAATCGCTCAGTTACTGTCTGAAAAAACAAAGCAACTTGAATTCCAAAAAAAAGCACTCGATGAACACTCGATTGTTAGTATTACTGATGTCGCCGGTAACATAATCTACGTTAATGAAAAATTTGAAAAAATTAGCCAATATTCACGCGCTGAACTCATCGGACAAAATCATCGTATTTTAAAATCTGATCATCACCCCGATGAATTTTTTAACGCCATGTGGGAAACACTAATTAACGGTCAAACCTGGCATGGAGAAATACAAAACAAAGCAAAAGATGGCAGCTTATATTGGGTTGCATCAACCATTGTTCCTTACTTAAATGATCGAGGAACACTTAAACAATATATTGCCATTCGCACCGATATTACTGACGTAAAAAATAATGCGGAACGCCTTAGCTTTGCCCTGCGCTCCACAGGTGATGCTGTATGGGATTGGAATATAAAAACCGGCCAATTCATCATGAGCGATATGTATGCTGAAATGCTCGGCTACCAGGCGAATGAACTTCCCCCCACCATTGATACCTGGGTACACGGCGTTCACCCTGAGGATATAGACCGTGCACAAAAAAACTTGCAGTCTTATTTATCAGGTAAAGTGGCTAACTACCAATTAGAGGTCCGCTTATTATGTAAAGATAATAGCTGGAAATGGGTACATTGCCGCGGCCAAATAATCGACAAAGATAAACTAGGCACCCCTCTGACAATGACGGGATTCCACACAGATATTAGTACTAGAAAAGCAATGGAAGCGGATCTTGTACATGAAAAAGAAGCGGCTGAAAAAGCCAACCAAGCCAAGTCTGATTTTCTTTCGTCCATGAGCCATGAGTTACGCACGCCACTCAATGCTATCTTAGGCTTTGCTCAATTAATTGAAGATAATCCTGACGAGCCTTTATCCGAAGAACAACAAGAAAACATTGAATTTATACTCTCCAGTGGTGAGCACCTATTAAATCTTATTAATGATATTTTAGAACTCTCCGCCATTGAAGCAAAAAAAACAGACATACAAATAGAAGCCACTGCTCTCTGTAGCGCGCTAACGGATGCAGTGTCCTTATTAAAGCCTATTGCCGCCCAAACAAATATTGTCATTAATGATATTGCTGAAGACTTAAATTTCACTGTACTTGCCGATAGCATAAAACTAAAACAAGTTTTACTTAACTTAATCAGCAATGCTATCAAATACAATAAACCCAATGGCACAATCAGCTTAAACTGCAAAACAATCAACAACACGCATGTGCGCATAAACATCTGCGATACCGGCATCGGCATTCCGGCAAAGCTACAAAAAAAACTATTCACTGCATTTAACCGCCTAGGGCAAGAAAACTCAAACATCGAAGGCACTGGAATTGGGCTGTTAGTGACCAAAGAATTAGTTGAAATGATGCACGGAACCCTAGGGTTTGAAAGCACAGAAGGCCAAGGTAGCTGCTTTTGGTTTGAACTACCTCTAAATTCTACTAAAAACATCAGCAATTAGTATCGTATCAAAACAAAATTATGGTACATTTGTTAGTTCCCTTGTCCATTTTTTAAATGGTGGGGGCTATAAGGAAGATAACGACGGCATAGCTTGTTAAATAGCAATAAGCCAAGCGCGTCCCTTTAACAACTCCGCTTCAAAGACCTATGACTATAATAAAAAAAATAATGTCACCGGTTAACGGCTCTTCGGTATTAATCATTACCAGTCTGCTTTTAGCCACCTTAACCCTACTATTGGACTGGAAGAATAATAACTGGCTTGAATCCATTCTTGTCCTCAGCATAATTACACTTTTCCTATACTACCGCAATCAAACCCGCGCTAACCAAGCTTACCTACATACTTTATTGGATAATGTCTCGGATGCCATTCTGACCATCAATATCAATGGTTCAATTTTGTCGGTCAACAATACCGTTGAAGAGATGCTCGGTTACCACTCGAATGAACTCATCGGAAAAAATATAAAAATACTCATGCCTTCCCCCTATAAAGAAATGCATGACAGCTATTTATCCAACTTCAAACAAACGGGCCACACACATATTATTGGTAAAACCCGCGAAGTAGAAGCCTTACGAAAGAATGGTGAAGTCTTTGAAGTCGAATTATGGGTGCATCAAATTACCTATAAGCATGAAATACAGTTTATGGGAATTATTCGCGATATTTCTGAACGTAGGCATGTCGATAAAATAAAAACAGAATTCATCTCTACTGTGAGTCATGAGCTAAGAACCCCGCTCACTTCAATTCGCGGCTCTCTAGGCATGTTAAAAAGTGGTGTACTAAACAAAGCTCCCGACAAAGCGAATCGTATGCTTGAACTAGCACACAACAATACTGAACGACTCATTAATTTAGTTAATGATATTCTTGATGTGGAAAAAATTCAGGCCGGGAAAATCGAATTAAAACTAGAAACACTTAACTTAATTGACATAGTAAAACACAGTATTGCGGAAAATGAGGCTTATGCTAATACTTGCCAAGTCACTCTAGACTTAAAGACTGATCTAGATAATTTTCAAATTTATGCCGATAGTCTACGGTTACAGCAAGTGATGGCAAACCTTATTTCTAATGCCGCTAAATTCTCACCTGAAAACACACATGTTTTAATTGATATCAAAAAAATAGATCAATTTATTCGTGTTTCTGTTATCGACCAAGGTGCAGGTATTCCTGAAGAATATCGTAATAAAATATTCCAGAAATTTTCTCAAATAGATAGCTCTGATACCCGACAAAAAGGCGGGACAGGCTTAGGTTTAAATATTACTAAAGCCATTATTGAACACCATGGCGGGCATATTGACTACACCAGTGAAACCGGCAAAGGCAGTACCTTCTTTTTTGAATTGATTGAATATCATAATGATAAGCAACCTGTAGAGCCAGAAACAACCGACACCATTTCTACTATTAGCACTAAAGTAAAAAATCATGGTCATATTCTTGTTTTAGAGGACGAGAAAGATATTGCTAATTTGCTTAGCCTATTATTAGAGCAACAAGGATTTAATGTAACCACCTGTAATAATTCTGAAGATGCTAAACAGTTACTTGCCAATAACCATTACGATGCTATAACCGTTGATATTCGTTTACCGGGACAAGATGGTTTATCCTTTATAAAAGAGATTCGTAATAAAGAAAAACACTGTGCCTTACCGGTTATTATTATTTCTGCTGAAACAGAGTTCAACAAAGACAATACACCTTCTGCTTTAAGAATTGTCGATTGGATTGATAAACCGATTGATACTCAGCGTCTAAATAAGGCACTAAAAAACGCATTAAAAAAAGAAGCAAGCCGCCAAACAACAATCTTACATATAGAAGATAACCAAGACTTGATTGAAATGATGTCTGGCTTATTAAATAACAAAGCAACGCTTATTCATTCAAGCAATATGCAATCAGCAAAAGAAACGATAGACGCGGAAGAGTTTGATCTCGTCATCCTCGATATTGGCTTGCCTGATGGTAATGGCTTAGAACTAATACCGCTGATTAACCAAAAGAAACCGTTAGTACCTATTATTATTTTTTCTGCTCAAGCCGTTGAAAAAGACATTCTTAAGCAAGTTGACGCAGCTTTAGTTAAATCAACGATTAGTAATAATGAATTAGTTGCTATCATCAAAAAACTCACCGCGCCTTTAGGGACAGAAAATGACTGAGCTTACTAAAGTTTTATATGCTGAAGATGAAGCTGATATTCGTGAAATTGCCACACTAGCTTTAGAAACCTTTGGTGAGCTGGAAACAGCGACCTGCGAATCCGGCGTATTTGTAATTGACTTAGCCATGACGTTTCAGCCGCAACTTATATTGCTTGATGTCATGATGCCCGACATGGATGGCCCAACAACCTTACAAGCACTTAAGGCGCATCCTCAATTAAAGCATACCCCGGTGATCTTTTTAACTGCCAAAATATTACCCGATGAAATCGCACGCTTTAAAGCTTTAGGGGCTATTGATGTGATTAGCAAGCCTTTTGACCCGATGACTTTAGCTGAGCAAATCAAACAGATATGGGCTCAATTATGAAGACCAAAGCACAATTTGCTATAGACCGTATTCAACAGTTACAGCTCGCATTTTCCAGCCAGCTACCCGAGCGTATTGAAGAGTTAGAGCTAGCTTTATTAAAACTAGATAAACAATTATCACCGAGAAATAAGCACAATCAAGCCCCCTTAAAAACTAGTTATGAACTAGCACATAAACTAGCGGGGGCAGCCGGCACTTTTCAATTTACTGAGGTCTACACGACAGCTAAAGATTTAGAACACGCCTGTGCCAATTTTTTAGACAGTAACACACCCTTAACAGAAGACTGGTTTACTCAATTACTGCAATTACAAAAAAGAATTAGCCAAAGTTCTAAACAAAAAAGCAAAAATCTATCGACTACCAGTTCAGTATTTTCAGCATCAAGCAACGACCTGGCAGGGCCATCTAATACTAATAAAATTATCATCGTGGATGATGACAAGTTACTATCCGCACTTATCCAAGAGCAAGCTAGGCACTTCGGCTTTCATATTGATTGCATTAATAACCCAGAAGAATTAGCTGATTTCTTAGCAAACAACACCCCAGAAGTCATTTTAATGGATATCGTTTTTCCTAATTACGACTTTACTGGTATTGAATTAGTTCAACAATTACAAGCTGAAAAGAAAATACATTGCCCGGTTATTTTTCTCTCTAATCACCATGATTTTTCTGCTCGATTAAACGCATTAAGGTCTGGTGGAAGTGGCTATATTGTAAAACCTATCAATATTTTAGAGCTAGTGGAGGTTTTAGATAAACATTCCCACAAGACTATAGCCGCAGCTACTCGCGCATTAATGATTGATGACGACGCTGATAGCTGTGCTGTTTACGAAGATATATTAAAATCCATTAATTTTGATTGCCAAACAATTAATAACCCCCTTACAGTCATTGAAGCGCTGAGTTCATTTAAGCCCGACATCATCTTACTTGATATTCATATGCCAAACTGTAGCGGTTATGAGGTGGCACAAGTCATTAGGCAAGATACGCGTTTCGCTCATCTGCCTATTATATTTTTATCCGCCGATGATAATACGGAAAGCGAAATAGCTGCATTAAAAGCTGGTGGAAATTGCTTTGTGCATAAAAATTCAGATAGAAATACCTTTATTAACCATATTATTACCCAAAGCCAACGCTCTAAAGAACTACATGCGGTTATTAACCGACTAAGAAAGGATGAATTGCGCTTCCAGGCAGTTAGCCACTCGACCTCTGACGCCATCATTACATTGAATAAAGATGGTTTAATTATTTTATGGAATGAAGGAGCTGAGCAGATTTTTGGCTACCAAGCAATCGAACTTATTGGGCAGTCAATTGAAATTATTGTCCCTTCCAAATTTCGAGACGCTCACCGTAAAGGCTTCCAAAAACTTATCTCAAAAAACACCAAACCTGGACATAATTCAATTGAAAGCGAAGCTTTACACAAAGATGGCCATTTAATATCTATTGAACTTAACTATAGCGAATGGCTTTCAGGTGAAGAACGTTTCTTTACCAGCATTATTAGAGATACCACACAGCGCAAAGAAACGGAGTACCAACTCAAGAATCAGCAAGAAAACCTTAATGCAATTGTCACTAATTCAGCAGAGGGTATTATCACAATCAATGCAAGAGGCATTATTGAAATGGCTAACCCTAAAGCCTATCAAATTTTTGCTTATGATAAAGGTGAGTTAGAAGGAAAAAATATCACCTTATTAATGCCAGAAGAAATGCGCGACAATCACGCCCAATACCTTAGCAGCTCAGACTCTCACACCGCAAAAATCATCAATAAACCTAGGGAGGTCTCTGGCACTCGTAAAGATGGCTCCAACTTTCCTATGGAGCTCAGTATTTCGCTAATGTCCACCAATGGCGAAAGAAAATTTGTGGGTATTTTGCACGATATAACCGAACGAAAAAACACCTTAGAAACGATAACTAATGCAAAATTAGCTGCCGAAGCAGCCAACACAGCTAAGTCATCTTTCCTTTCGAGTATGAGCCATGAATTACGCACCCCTTTAAATGCGGTTTTAGGTTTCTCACAACTATTACAAGCCGATGATAAGGCACCACTTAACCCAGACCAACTCGAATCAGTTCACCATATACATAGTTCAGGAGCGCATTTATTAACTTTAATTGACGAAGTCCTCGACCTAGCAAAAATAGAAAGCAACGAAGTCAATATTAAACTAACCAGCATTAATTTAATTAAGCTATTACAAGAATCGCTGTCCTCCATAACCCCGCAACTTAATAAGGCTAACATCTGCTTAAACAGCCAAATTCCCAAGCAGCAAACTATTTTTGTGAAAGCCGATGCCCTGCGCTTAACCCAGGTTATATCTAACTTTTTAACCAATGCCATTAAATACAATCGCAAGCAAGGTAGTATCTCTGTTTATTTATCGCAAAATAACAATAAAGTACGTGTGTTTGTTAAAGATACAGGGTTAGGCATTCCAGAAAATATGATGGACAAACTATTTGTCCCTTTTAATCGCTTAGGAGCAGAACAATCTGATATTGAGGGCACCGGCATCGGACTAACGATTACCAAAATGCTAATAGAAATGATGGGGGGAAAAATTGGCGTTGAAAATATTCCTGGGGAAGGCTGCACTTTTTGGGTAGAGCTTGATGAACAGCAAGACCCAGCAGAAACCCCCCTACTAACGCCACAAGCTATTGAGCAGCCACACCCTCAAGAGCAGGCAAATATAAAACTACTTTATATAGAAGATAATGCAATTAACCGCTTATTAATTAAAAAAATCATTACTTCAAAAACTAACTTGCAATACCATGAAGCAACAACCGGCCACACAGGTATCCAAGCAACTTTAGAGCTAAAACCAGATATTATTTTATTAGATATCAATTTACCTGATATAGACGGCTATGAAATTTATCAGCAATTAAAACAAATGGATGCTTTACAGCAATCTCAAGTCATCATCATTTCTGCTAATGCAATGCTTGAGGATATTGAAAAGAGCAAAAAAGATAATTTCTTTGCTTATCTAACAAAACCCATAGACCAACAACAATTATTGAGTACAATTAACAACGCATTAGCGTTATAGTAACTAGCGCATAAAACTCTAATTTATTATTTTTCTAACCACTTTATTAGTTAATTTAGGATTAAAACATTAATCCGTAACACATTAAGGCCTCCATGAATAAGCATCAAATGCCCAGCGATTTGACAGGCGTGCCCGATACAGTACTTATCGTTGATGACAATAAGGCTAATGTCACTCTGATTGCAACGATCTTAAAACGTGAAAATATTGCTTCGCATACGGCAGCTTCAGGTGAAAAAGCGCTGAAAATATTAAAGGAACAGGAATTTTCTTTAATCATTATGGATGTTAATATGCCGGGGCTAACGGGCTTTGAAACAGCAGATATTATTCAAAAAACAAAAATTGCGTGTAATACCCCGATCATTTTTATCAGCTCTCAATGCAAATCAACGGCTAATATAGAAGAAGGTTTTAGCTCAGGCGCTTATGATTATATTTTGCGCCCTATCGATATTGATTTATTACGCAATAAAATAAAAATATTTCTTAGGCTGCATCGGACAGAGCAAGACCTAAAAATAGCTAATGCTGCATTAGCTAAAAAAGCAGAGCGCTTAGATCATCAATTATCCGAACAAGTAGAACTCAATAGCGCTCTAAAATTTACTGAGCAAATCTTTGAAAATAGCGTCAATGGCATTATTGTAGTTGATGATGAATTACGTTTTATCCGCGTCAATAAAGCATTTACAAATATTACCGGCTACTCAATTGATGAACTCGCAGGAAAAACCCCCGCTATGCTCTCCTCAGGCATACAAGACAAAGAGTTTTACAAGGCCATGTGGGATACTTTACACAAAACTGGGGCTTGGCAAGGGGAACTGTGGAACAAAAGAAAAGGCAGCGAGCTATATGCTGAACTTTTAAGTATTAACGCAGTAAAAGATAAGTTCGGCATCGTTTCAAACTATATTGGTATTGTTAGCGATATTACCGAAAAAAAGAAAGCGCATGAAAAAAATGAACACCTAGCCAATTATGACTTTCTGACTGGCTTACCAAACCGACTTAAATTAATGGATAGCTTACAATCTATGTTGGCTACCTCCAAAATAACCCAGCTTGCCTTACTTTTTCTTGATTTGGACAAATTTAAAGCGGTTAATGACACTTTTGGCCACCAAACCGGTGATGACTTGCTCATTGCCGTCTCAAAACGCCTTACCGGCTGCATTCGTAAAGGTGACTTAGTTGCTCGTCTAGGCGGGGATGAATTTATTGTTATCTTAAACAATACGCATTCCGATGACTCTGAAGCAGCAGCACAGGAAGTTGCCAAAAAAATAATTAATGCGATTTCCTCGCCTTTTAATATTACTAAACAACAGCTTAGTATCAATACCAGCATTGGCATCTCCCTCTACCCAAAGCATGCTAATACGTCTGATGAGTTAATTACGCTTTCCGATAACGCCATGTATTTAAGTAAAGCAGATGGGCCTGGGCACTTTCATTTTTGTAGTGACTTATAATTGATACAAATACTCGTTATAATTAAGCAAATTTATTTTTCCAATTAACAGAGTCTGTAACCTGTGGATATAAAACAACAAATTTTCCAAGCTAATATTCTTATCATTGATGATGAACCAGTCAATGTAACTCTTTTACAAAAAATATTAGAACGTAAAGGTTATAACAACGTACAAGGTACTTCTGACCCACGCGAAGTAGAAGGCCTATGCGAACAAACCGAATTTGATGCTTTTTTGTTAGATATCCGAATGCCACATATAGACGGTTACGGCATTATGGCAATACTCAACAAACGCTTTGCCGATGACTACATGCCCGTCTTAGTGTTAACCGCACAAACCGATAGAGAGACACGTTTAAAAGCGCTTGAATCCGGTGCAAAAGACTTTTTAACTAAGCCATTTGATCAACTAGAAGCCCTCACGCGAATCCATAATTTATTAGAAGTTCGTTTGATGCATAAACGCGTCAAACAACAAAATAGCTTACTCGAAGAGACCGTCAAACAGCGCACTAAAGAACTTTACAATACACGCCGCGAAGTGATTAACCGCTTAGGCCTTGCAGCCGAGTACCGTGATAATGAAACCGGCAATCATATTATTCGCATGAGTCAGTTCTCACACCGTTTAGCATTAGAATACGGCCTAACTGAAGAACATGCTGAAACTATTTTGAATGCAGCACCGATGCATGATATTGGCAAAATTGGAATTCCTGATAGCGTCTTATTAAAACCCGGAAAACTGGATCAAGACGAATGGAAAATCATGCAATCTCATGTCGCGATCGGTGCGGAGATTTTATCAGGCCATCAATCAGAATTAATGGAAGCAGCTAGCTTAATTGCATTACATCACCATGAAAAGTGGGACGGCTCAGGCTACCCTAACAATTTAAAAGGGGATGAAATTTCCATCGAAGGTCGTATTTGCGCAATTGCTGATGTGTTTGATGCCTTATTATCTGAACGCCCGTATAAGAAGCCTTGGACCGTTGAAAAAACCTTAGCGCTTATTGAAGAAGAAGCTGGAAAACATTTTGATCCCACCTTAGCACCCTTAGTACGCAAAATTTTACCTGAGCTGTTAACGATTAGAGAAAAATATTCCGATAAAGTAGAAAGCGAATCGTAGCATTATAATTTGCCCACTCACTGCCACTTTTAAACTGGGTAGGATGGGCAAAGGGGCTTTATCCCGTGCCCATCACTATTATTGAGAGTAAAAATGGGCACGTCGTACCTCCTTTGTCCATCCTACAGAGATATATTGTCTTTATAGGTACTTAATTTACGCTAACTGAAATTCAACCCAAAAAGTCAGTCCTTTCTCTGGGTTTTTAAACACCCCTATATCACCTGACATTAGCTCAACTAACTGCTTACAAATCGTTAAACCGATACCTGTTCCTTGAATATTAGAGTTGCCTTTATCTAGGCGGTTGAATGCTTCAAATACGCTAGGTAGTAGTTCCTCAGAAATGCCAGTCCCCGTATCACTAACGCATATTCTTAGTTTATCGTCATTGACTTGATGATAGGAGAATTTAATTTCTCCTTGTCTCTCGTTATACTTTATTGCATTAGAAGCAAAATTTAATAAAATTTGTTTCAGTTTTCTCGAATCGACGATTACTTTTAAACATTTACTTTTATCTGCTTTCACTAAACAAATGGAGTGCTGCTTAGCTTGAGCCTGAACTAGGCTCTCTATCAATTCAATAATCTCAGCAACATCCACCACTTCAAGGTTTATATCCTCTTTGCCTGCTTCAATTTTCGCTAAATCTAAGACATCATTAATCAAATCGAGCAAATGCTCTCCGCTATCGATAATGAACTGCAATGACTCTTGCTGATCTTCATTTAAAGGTGCGTCTGTATCAGACGCTAATAATTGAGAAAAACCCAATACCGCATTCATCGGCGTTCTTAATTCGTGACTCATAGATGAGAGAAACTCCGACTTTGCTTTACTCGCACTCTCCGCTTCATCAAGCGCTTTTTCTAAAGCTTTCGTCCGTTCTGCAATCAAAGTTTCTAAATTATCTTTATACTGTTCTAGCTCCAATTCACTCTTTTTTCGCTCAGAAATATCTTGATGCGTGCCACAGAGTCGCAACGGATTTTGTGTGTTTCCTTCATACTCCACCACCGCGCCTGAGCCTTGAATCCAAACCCAATACCCCTGTTTATGTCGCATTCTAAACTCGGCAATATAATTCTTACCCGATTTTATATGTGCTTCAATCACATTAATGACTCTTTGCTTATCATCAGGATGAATTAAAGAGTCCCAATCACTGACATGGCTTTTAATATCCGTCCTTAATAGGCCTAACATTCTTAACCAGCAGTCATTAACACCATGTTTTCCGGTTTTATACTCCCAATCCCAATAACCTAATTGCGCGCCTTCAATCACATTTTTAAGCTGATTTTCTGAAACACTAAGTTGTTCTGCCGCTTGTTTTCGCTCACATTCCAATAAAACCTGAGCACAAATATCCCCAATGGAACGACAAAACTCTTCATCTTCTAGCGCCCATTGTCTAGGAGTATCCGTCTGAGCCTGAGTCACAATTCCTATTACTTTACCCTGTAATCGGATAGGCGTATTGAGTACTGAGATAATATTTAATGGCTTAAAATATTGAGGTGCCATCGCCTGCGTTGCAGGGTGATTTGATACATCACTTGTCGAAAGAAATCCTGACTCATTCACTAGCCTAAAATAATGAGGAAACTCTTTTGCAAACACCCTTACCTCGTCATTGGAGACAGCCCCATTCTCATAAAGAGACTGGGAAACAAGCGCCGTATGATCTTCATTAAAAAGCCAAATAATCGCGCGTGAAACTTGCATTCTAGCTGCCGCGACAGCGACAATTTTATTAAAAGCGCTTTGTTGGTTAGAAAAGCTCTCTTTTGTTAGCTGTAGCAATACTTGCTGATTTTTTAATAGCTGCTCATTTCGTACACTATCTTTTATAGCTTGCTTTTTCTGCTCAGTAATATCCATAGCAAGACCGAACAAACCAATAATAGAATTGTCCTTAGATCTCAGCGGTTTTTTAACCACTCGGTAATAACGAGACTCACCTGTCGCTGCCAGAATATTATGTTCTTCACTTTGTAGTAATTTCCCCTCTTGAATAACCTTAAGATCATTCACTTTTAATTCATTGATAACCGATAAATCAAAAAATTTAGAATCATCACAACCGATAATTTCATCTAAGGGAAAATTAAATAAATCACATACTTTTTGATTAGCATAGGTATATCGTCCTTGCTTATCCTTGGTGAAAATATAAGCATCAATAGAGTCAACCACCCTATGTAATTCAGATAACTCCTTAATTACTCTTTCGCTATCCTTATCTAAATTATTACTCATATGGCTTTATTAAGGTCTGTTTATGAATGCAGATTTTACTACTCTACCAAAAATTGTGGGACGGCTAAACTACAAAAAGAGAATGACAGTAAATAACAGGAAAATAAGCTACTTATTACGATAAGTTCGACTTAGTATATAGTGATAAATATGTATTTATGCATATAATAATGAAAATTAATGCTCGTAAACTTTGTCTCATCCTAAATATGGAAGCACTAAAAATATTAATCGTTGATGATATTGAAAGCATTCGCTTATATCTAAAAGAAATTTTAAAATCTAATACCTTTATCATTACTGAAGCTGAGAATGGAAAGGACGCTTTCCAGCTCATTAGAAATAATGAATTTGATCTTGTTTTAATGGATATTGAAATGCCGGGGCCCTCAGGGCTCGATGTGACTAAACGCGTGCGTCAGGAATTAAATTTTAAGCATACCCCCATTATCATTATGACGGCCCTACAGAGTCCCGAATTAATTCAAAAAGCATTTGAAATGGGTGCAACCGATTATATCTCTAAACCTCTCTCAGAATATGAAGTTCTAGCCCGAATTAATATGCGCTTAGAGCACCGAGGAATGGAACGTAAACTACAAGAAGCAAAACTCGCGGCTGAAAAAGTCAGCTATGCAAAATCAGAATTTATTTCTCGTTTAGCACATGAGCTAAAAACGCCTCTAAATGCTATTTCTGGTTTTTCTCAGCTGATTCAGCTGGAATCTGAAAATGAAAGTATCTTGGAAAATTGTGAATATATTTTGAATGCCGCTAAGCACCAAGAAGACCTCATTAATGAAGTCACTAATTTAGCAAAAATTGAAGCCGGTATTATTGATATTAATTTATCTGAAGTTTCCTTGGCTGATGTCATCAAAGAAGCATTCAATTTAACCAGCACGATGGCGAATAAGTTTCAGGTAACCTTAAACATCCCGAAAAAAAGAGATGTTTTATACACCTTAGAGGCCGATCATAAGCGTTTAAAACAAGTATTCCTTAACCTGCTTAGTAATGCTATCAAATATAATAAACAACATGGTGATGTGAGTATTTTGGTTAAACCCGTCTCTGTTGGCCGTATTAAAATTGGTATTGTAGATACCGGTGAAGGCATAAAAAAACAAGATATCCCTAAGCTCTTTGAAGCCTTTAACCGCCTCGGTGCAGAAACCAGCCAAATAGAAGGAACAGGCATTGGTCTGCCTATTAGCAAAAAGATTATTGAATTAATGGGTGGAACAATTGAGGTAGAAAGTACTATCGGCCACGGCACCATCTTTTGGGTTGAGCTAGATGCCGATCCTGCAAAAAAAGAATCGGATTAAGTAAGCCGTAGCACCCGAGTATTACAACTCTTCCGTTGCTATTTCTAGCGTTACTAAGAGCTTATTAAAATCAATAGGTTTAGTAATATAATCAAAAAAACCAGTATCTCCTGCTCTTTCTACTTGCTCAGACATGGCATCTGCCGTTACCGCAATAATAGGCAAGTCCTTAGCAAAATCAAATTGTTCTCTAATCTTTTCCATCGCCTGAAAACCATTCATCCCTGGCAAGCCTATATCCATTAATATCGCTACGGGCTGCATAGATTTTAGCATTTCTATACCGGCTTCGGCATCAGGCGCATCATGCAGTTTATATTTTTTTATACGCCCTAAAAATTTATGCATCAATAAGGTATTTGTCGGATTATCTTCTATATAAAGAATATTTTTACTCATAATGATCACTTAAAATAATTAACTGTTTTATGCTGATTCAGCACCTAATAAATAATGACTAATTTGTTCTGCAGCAAGCACTTTTGTTACCGCATTTAGCTGAATGGCTGCATCCGGCATACCAAAAACAATACTACTTTGCTCATCTTGCGCAACGGTCAAACATTCGGCTTGACGCATTGCCAGTAAGCCATCTGCCCCATCATTCCCCATACCACTAAGAATCACCCCAATCGCGCGCCCTGGGCACACTTCTGCAACGGATGCAAAAAGCCGAGAGACTGACGGTATAAAATTATTCACTTCATGATCTTTATATAATTGAATGGATAGCTGTCCAGCCACGTGTTGTATTTGGCAATGATAATCGTCAGGTGCAAAATAGACGGTGCCCGCCATTAATTTCTCCTCATCTTCTGCCACTTTAACTCGTAAATCACTGCTATCATTCAACCACTCACTTAAACCTTCAACAAAACCATTAGAAATATGCTGTGTCACAACAATAGGTAGAGGAAAATTAGCGGGAAGCCCTGTTAAAATGGACTTTAAAGCTTGCGGTCCCCCCGTAGAGCTACCAATTGCAACCAAGTGATACTTTAGTACGGACTTATTCTGATAAGGAATAGCTACTTTTTTTTCTAAACGACGTTTAACTAATTTAACTTCCGCCATCCCTCGAATGGTATTAACCATTTCACTCTGAATAGAGGAAAACTGCGGGTCATTTAAGCTACATGGCTTTTCCAAAACCGCCAGCGCCCCTTCATCGATGGCTTTAAAACTAATTTGCAACTCATCGTCCACATTTGAGCTAATCACTACGATGGGTTTAGGCTTTGTTGACATAATAGCGCGAATCGCTTCAATACCATCCATCTCAGGCATTCTAATATCCATAGTAATTAAATCTGGATCTAAGCGCTCTGAAAGCTTAATCGCTTCCAGCCCTGTTTTAGCATGGCCGACAACGTGAAAGTCCGTTTCATTTTCAATAATCGCGGTTAGTAATGCACTAACAACAGCAGAGTCTTCAACAATTAAAACATTAATCATTTACTCACCTAAATCAACTGGTTAACAATGTTAAGCAAACTTTCTGTATCAAGCATGTCTTTAGAAATGTAAGCATCCGCTCCTACCTGTACGCCCTGACTTTTGTCTTCATCACTATTCAATGATGACACAATAATAGTAGGAATCGCACTTAAACTTTCCGATGATTTTAATTTTTTAACCAGTTCAAAACCGTTTAATAGCGGCATTTCTATATCCGTCACGATAAGATCGTAGTGCTTATTGTTTTGTAACTCCTGCCAAGCCTCTACGCCATTAATCAAAGCCGTTACAGCAAAGCCTTGTTGCTGCAATATATTAAGGATCAACGTTCTTGTGGTTATTGAGTCATCAACCACAAGAACTTTCTTTTGCTGAACTTCAGCCTTATCTGCATTGTTCATCGGCTTAGACACCTGTGCGAACGGCGCTTTATTAATTAATTCTTCAGCATTTAAAACAGGGACTAATTGCCCATCCGCTAAATGCGTCATGCCGACAGAATACTCAACCTTAGTTAATGGATAACTAAAACGCTTAATAATAATCTCTTGATCACCTATCACTTGCTCAACAAAAACAGCGATACTTTCTTCACCATTAGACAAAAAAACCGCATGTAAAATATCATCCTGTTTTTCCGCTGCTTTGGGTAAGCCCAATAATTCAGATAAATAAAAACAAGAAACCGGCTGCTGATTTTTATCTAGCAGAAACACTTGTTCATTTAACTCAGTTAACTGTTGTCTTTGTACATCTTTAACCCACTCTATCGAATAAGTAGGTATCACAAAATATTGTTCAGTAATTAATAGGATAAGCCCCTGCTCACTACTTAACATAGCAGGTAATGTTAAAGAAAATTGACTACCTCGATCTACGCTAGACTGTACTTCTATCGTCGCTTTTATTTTGCGTAAATTGGCCCTAACAATATCTAAACCTACCCCTCTCCCTGAGGTTGTAGTTATCATTTTAGCTGAAGAAAAACCTGATCTAAATATCAAGTTTAGCAGTTGCTGATCATTATAAGTATCCGCATCATTTTTGCTAATAATTAATTTATCAATCGCAGCTTGCTTAATGAGCTTAAGGTCAATTCCTCGTCCATCATCCTTAATATGTATTAATAAGTTATTCGCTTGCTTAATAATTTTTAAGCTTAATTGCGCTTGTTTATTTTTACCTATTTCTTGGCGAGTTTCGGTTGACTCTATGCCATGGTCAATTGCATTAGTAATTAAATGCACTAAGGGAGTATGCAAATTTTTATAAAGATAGCGATCAATTTTAATATCCCCCCCTTCCACTATAAAATTAATTTCTTTATTCTGTTGCTTCGATAAATCATAGACCACTCTATATAATGGCGCTAATAGCGTTGCAAAAGGAACTAAGCGTAAGCTGTTAACTGATGATTCTAAATGATGTGTCAGTTGATTAAACTGCAGTGAAAACGTCCTTCTTTCATTATATAAGTTGGTTGCCTCATGTGACACTCGGGAAAAGTCTGCCGCTAATTCATATAATTTTTGATGATTCGCTAAGTCTGCTGTTGTTAATTCCTCATTCAAATCGCTATTTAAATTACCTAGGTTAATGCTTAGCTGATGTACCTTCTGCAATAGCTGTTTAAACTGTAAGTTAGCCGTTTGAATATCATCTGTTATCACGGATAGTGTATTAATAGCCTCAGAGGGCACCGAATAACTCGAACTTTGCTCTTCATTAAGCGCTATTTTTTCAATTGGCTTATGCAGGCTTACTTTAGCAGACTGAGCATCAGTACTCTGCCTCTCAACACGACTCTTAGCTACCCGGTTTTGTGGTCGTGCTTTTTTAGCCTCAAGACAATAATTAAGCTCACCTAATTGTTCACTTAGATCAAAACCTAAGGGTTTTTTATCGCGCTGACTACGAAAAATCGCATGCACAGCATCCAGCGAGGTTAAAAGCAGTGCAAATAAATCAAAAGATTCTGCTACCGTACCTTTTTCTAAGCCACTAATAATCGATTCAACACGATGAATCACTTCTACGATATCCTCTTGCCCCACACCTTTTGCAGCGCCTTTGATAGTGTGTGCTGAGCGTAGCAGTTCGGTTAAGGCGGATTGATAATCCTCTCCGTCTAATGTCTCAAGTGCAAGCAAAGCTGTTGTCATCAGTTGAATTTGCTCATCCAGCTCAACTTCAAACACAAGCAGCAATTCTTGCATTAATGCGTCATCTAATGCCATCGGCTCTATACTATTGCCTTAAGAGCCACTTTTGTAAACTCCGATGGTTTTTTGTAATTTATCCGAAATTCCCGCCAAATCAGTAGATACGTCTTTAGTTTGCTCTGCCGCTGTCACAAACTGCGTCGTCACTTTGTTGATTTGTTTCATAGCTACAGCAACTTGTGAAATTCCTGCGCCTTCTTGGCGTACCGCCGCAACAATTTGCTGACTAGCCATCACCGCTTCTTGTATAACATTATTCAGTGTATGCATAATCTCGCCGGTATTTTGCACAAGAACCTCACCGTGATCCACGCCTTTCGCTCCTTGTTCAGAAGCCATAACAGCACGATCAGTTGCTAACTGAATATCACGTAAAATACGCTGTACTTGTTCAGTTGATTGTTGTGATTGCTCAGCTAAAGCCTTCACTTCAGTGGCTACAACTGCAAATCCTTTTCCCGCATCACCCGCTTTTGCTGCTTCTATAGAAGCATTTAAAGCGAGCATTTTTGTTTGCTGTGTAATATTAGAGATCACATTATTAATATTACCAATCTGTTGTGTTTTCTCACTCAGCGTCAAAATTGTTTGCGAAATGCTGTTTACACGCTCACGAATCTCATTCATAGCTTCTATCACTTGCGATATAGCAGACAAACCATGCTCACCTTCCACTCGAATGTTATTAGCCACAGAACCCAATAACTGAGCCTTGGTTTGCGTTTGCTCTGATGTAATGCGTATTTCTTCTAAGGTCGTCGTGGTTTCATTGACTGCAGAAGCTTGTTGGCTTGCTCCGCTAGATTGCGTTAATACCGAACTATTCAGAGCATTAATAGTTTCTGTAACCGAATTACTCACGGTGGATATATCACTAGTAATACTAACCAAGCCACTAATCATAGTATTGATTTGTGTCCCTAATGACGCTAAATCATCCGTACCAACGACTTCAATTTTTTGGCGTAAATCGCCTTCTGTCACTTTTGCAATCACTGACTTATAACTCGTTACTTTTTCTTCAATTTCTTGTTTGGAAGTACTGACTTCTTTAACATCATCAACTAAGGCGTGCACATAAGTATCAATCGCAAGTTGTGAATCTATCGAAATAATTTTATTGACCGCCGATAATAGTGCCAAAGATTTACGTGAACTAAACCAGTATTTTTGTATGATTAAAGGGTTAATTAATTGTAAATAAACACTATAGCCTCCTAAATACCAGCGCGGTGTTAGCCCTATTTGCTTATGAATTGCCCCAATACGTAATTGATTATCAAAATACTCATCGCCATAATCACCGCAAAATAATTCTACTAAATAACGTACTTGGGTTTTTTTTAAACGCTCTACATTCGACCCTGCTTTTTCAATCACACCCGCTAATTCAGGAAATTGAGTGATATTTGTATAAAATTGATCAACAATTCGCTCTGCATGTCTTTTAATCGTCGGTTGAAATGCTTTTAAGATTTTGGCATCTTTTTCTGTGAAACCAACATATTTCAAGCGAGCCAGCCTTTCTTCTGGACTTAGCTTCATAACAGTCAGTAAAGACTTCATTTCTTCATTCATAGTGTTTGCCAAAGGTAGTTCAGTTAATCTCAAGCGCCGAGTCGCTTAATAATATATCTATATTGAGTAATACAACCGACTCACTCAGTAAGCCCAAAAAATAATTGGGATTAAATTTAATAGGACTTTGTAAGCTCGTTTTTAACTCCGATGGATTGTAAGTCATAAAGCCATCAATATCATTGACTAATAAACCTATTTTCTTATCTTTATCCGTAATGATAATAATTGTATAGCTTGATGCCTGTCGATTTATATTCGTCCCAGTCGCCAGAAAGTTAGTATCTAACACCGTTAAAATAATGCCTTTCCAGTTAATAACGCCCGCGATAAAAGCCGGCAACCATTTTATGCGGGTTATTTTATCGGTTTCTATCACTTCATCTAAATCTTTTTGCGAAACGCCATACCGGCTATTAGCATTCAACTGAAATTGTAAGTAGCTTATTTCTGCTTCTTCATATTGCTCATCAAGAGGAACTAAAGCTAATTTTCTAGCTCGCGCTTCTAATAGCTTTTCGTCTTCTGCAGAATGTGGCATCAGAGAACTTGCTACGATTTTATCTTCTGTCATCACTGTCTTCATGCTGAATTAACTCTAGCTCATTTTTCATAATGCCAGAAAAGCTTGAGTAGGTTAAAGGAATAACATTATGGATGGGTCTGTCTGGCTTTTCTAAAGCCGCCAGCGCTAATGCATTTTGGATAGATTTTATCGCTAACTTTTTTTTCCCTTTTTTAAGCAGAATCTGCCCAAGCTGGTAATGCGCTTCCATAAAGGCATTATTTAAAAAAATCGTTTGCCTAAAGGCAGTTTCTGCCTCACTCAAATATCCACGCTGCATTAAAATAAGCCCATAAAGTAAATAGCTGTGCGGCTCAACATCATCCTGAATAATACTCTGCTCACAGGCTTTTTGTGCTGCAGACATTTGGCCTAAATTAATTAAGCATTTTGCTTTAAACTGCAATAATTCTGCATCGTATACATCACTCTCTAGCGTTTTATTAACTTGATTTAATCCTATCTGCCACTCTGCCGCCGAGAGATGCTTAATAATTAATCGCTTGGCCTCAGCTAAATTAAGCTCGAATGCCTGTTTGTTACTTTGTTGAACCAACTGTATTTTAGGTTCAGCAACTGGCGGGGTTATTGGCGCAAAAAATAAAGACTTCTTTCTCAGGAAAAAGACATTCTCCTTTCTTTCTTGAATAAAATAATCTTTATCAATGATTAATGGGTCTGTTGCCGATAGCATCAATATTCCATTTTCATTCAGCGATTCAGAAAATCGACTATTCGCTCGCCTGATCGTTGCTTCATCAAAATAAATAAACACATTCCGACACAGAATTATATCCAGTGCGCAGGTGCCACTCATAATTGAAGGAAAGCTATCTTCAGCTAAGTTCAAATACGAAAAATTAACCTTAGCTTTGATTTCATCCGACAAACGAAAGTGGTCTTCTGCAAGCTCTTGAAAATAGCCACTACTGCTAATAAATCCTTGGCCGGTACGAATATTCCATGCGCTATATTCTGCGTGTTTAGCTCGGCTTAAAGATTGATGGCTAATATCAGTACCGAGTAGATGTAGATTCCAGCTATCGTAATCAACTAATAATTTATGCAATAAGATAGCAATAGAGTAAATTTCCTGCCCCGTTGAGCAGCCGGCACTCCAGATACGCAATTGCTTATCACCCACTTGACGCTTTTTTTCTATTAATTTAGGCAAATAATCGTATTTTAAAAAATCAATTTGCGTATCATCACGAAAAAAATAGCTCTCATCTATGGTAATGTTTTCTATCAATTTAATTCGTTCGGCACAAAACGGCTCTGCAATCATTTTTTGTAATAACGCTTGTGCACCTAAATAGCCTTCAGCTAAACAAATAGCGCTAATACTGTCGCGAAATTTTTCTAACTGGTGGTCGTGTATATTAATGCCATATGCTTGCTGAATAAAAACAGCAAAACACTGCTCATCATACGCAGTTAACACAAGTTTATTGCTCATTATATTTTTGCTCAATCGCTTGCTTTATCTCATCTGGCGTTACAGCATTAATAGCAGATAAACTACTGTCCAATAAAACGTCTGAGTTTAATAAAAAGCACGCTTCATCGGCTACTTTAAAACACGCAGTAAAAGGCGATTGTCTATTAGAAAATTCGGGGGCTAATTGCAGTTCGCTATAACTCACGTCAATAACATCAGAGACCGATGATACGATAAGCCCAACTAAACTACCGGTTTCCATCGTTTCACATAATACGACACTACTATTAATATCATATAAACTGGGGGTCTGGTGCCCTACGCGTAGAGCTAAATCTATCACCGGCACAAAAGCCCCATGGTAATTAAATGCGCCGGCTAAGTACTCTGGCGCAGAAGGCACTAATTCTAGCGCCATCAGTGATACGATTTTTTCTACTCGCTTAAGTTCTATCGCACAGACCACTCCACTCGCCATAACTGGCAAATACTGTGTTGCTTTTTGAAAGCTATGCTGTAGAAAGGGAGCCGTTCTAGCCATATCAATAAAAGCTTAGGAAGCTTTCTGTATCGGTAAATCAATATAAAAAGTCGAGCCTTCACCGAGCTGAGTTTCTAAACTGATTTTCCCTTGCATGGATTCAACTAGTTGCTTACTAATGGTAAGCCCTATCCCTGTTCCTTCAATCGCTTGCGATTTATTCGCCCTAGAAAAAGGTACAAAAAGTTCCTCTAGAAACTCATCCGACATGCCTTTTCCGGTATCAATAATAGAAATTCTTAATTGCTCACTATGAATTCGTTCACATTGTAGAATCACACTACCATTTTGCTTATTATATTTAATCGCATTGGAGAGCAAATTTAAGAGCACTTGCTTTATACGTCTATAATCGACAGTAACAAAAATGGAATCATTTGAAGGAATTAAATCTTGATACGTAAATGCAATATTATGTTTTTTGGCTAAAATCTCAACCATACTGATACATTCAATCAAGAAATCATTCGGCTGATGCATTTCTACATTTAATTTTAACTTACCCGACTCTATCGTGGATAAATCTAATATCTCATTAATCAAATCTAAAAGATGCTGCCCCGCTTGATTGATATGCTTAACTGAGTCGCTCTGCTCAGATGACAAAGGGTCATCCATATCAGTGCGTAATAACTGAGAAAAGCCTAAAATAGCGTTAAGAGGCGTGCGTAACTCATGACTCATCTTCGATAAAAAATCAGACTTCGCAGTATTTGCTTTATCCGCAAGTTCTTTTGCTCGACTTAAGTTCTGTTCAGCGAGCTTTCTATCCGTAATATCGCGAATCACACCCACTGTCCCTATGAAAACATCGTGATTATCATCCCCTAACTGATACATTCCTGCGCAGCTCACTTCCATATCAACATATTCTTGATCAAGAGTCTCAACCACGCCCAGCACAGTTTTTTCACTATTATTCACTTTAAAGAGAATTTCTAAGCCACTCGTTCTTCGGCAACCTGAGCGCCTTTCATCAAATAATTTGGGTTGCTCAGCTGATTCGGTTTGATTTAATAGGCTAGGAATAGCTTTTCGACGGCTAATTTTATCAATTTGATCCTCCGCAATCAGACAGCTAAAGTGTTTTCCAACAAGATCATCAGGCTCATAGCCTAACTTCCTCACACTCTGATTCATGAAAACAATCAACCCTTCATCATCAATTCTATAAATAATATCAGGGGCTGTTTCTACCAAAGACCTAAATCGCGCTTCTGATTCTTCTAATTGTTGCGTCTTTTTTAATAAGGATTTATTGGCTTCGCGCAATTTAGCTTGAACCTCATGTAGTTTTTTATTCCTATGTATCACCGTATCGTAGGTTGATAATAAAAAACTGAGTATTTGCCGACGATGTGAGTGAATAGGATGCGTGTACCCGTCTATAACCACAGTTAAGGGCTCTTTAACTGCCTTGTTTGTCGGATTCTCTAATAAAAAATTAATATTCGTTAATAGCTCTTTCTCTTCAAACGGCTTAATAACATACGAATCGGCTAGGGACTCAAGTCCGGTGATAATATCTTTCGTTTCTGCTAGCTCTGAAAGCAAAATGACGGGGATATGCTTTAAAGTAAAATCATTTTTTATTTCCCAAGACACCTCATAGCCATTCATAGCTGGCATGCGAATATCGGTAATAATCAGTGCTGGTAATTCTTTTCTTGCCACCTCTATAGCGTGATGGCCATCATTTGCACAATGCACTTCATAGCCAGCCTTTTCTAGCACTGTCTTGAGTAAAACCTCTTGGGTTTTACTGTCTTCTATAATGAGTATTTTTGTCATCGGTACTTCTAAATTAAAGAAAGAAAAGGTTGCAAAAGACCTAAGAAAACAGCACTAGCACTGTACACTGCTCAAAACACACCATCTAAATAATCCTATATTACAGCAACATGAATAAGCTCATCAATTTTAACTATTGCTAATTGCATCACTCTTTTGCAATCGGTAATTGAATGTAAAACTCCGTTCCTTTACCTAATTTACTTTTCACAGAAATATCAGCATCCATTTCATTAAGCATTTTTTTAGTCACATATAAGCCTAGTCCTGAACCTTCTATTTCACTGCCTTCCTTTGCTCCCCGGTTAAATTTCTTAAATAAGCCTCGGCATGTTTCTGCATTCAACCCTGCTCCTGTATCTCTGATCCTAATAATTACTTCAGCCGATGTTTTTTTATACTCTGCCGAAACAAAAATCTCCCCATGAGCGTTATTATATTTAATTGCATTAGCCAATAAATTAATCAGCGCTTGCTTTAATCGCGTGTTATCGGCAATTACTTCCGGAATTTCACTAGAGAAGTCCTCATGTAAGCTAATATTACGCTCAAGCATTGCTTGTTTAACAATATTAATCGCGGACTGAATAACGGGCTTCACTGCAAAATTTTCAAGTTCAGTCACCACCTCACCCGCTTCAATTTTGGAGATATCTAATACTTCACTGATTAAGCCCAATAAGTGCTCACTTGCATGCTCTACATCTATCAATGAATCTTGCATTGTCTTTGCAATATTTTTTTCTGCGGCTTCAGCTTGCAAAAGGTGAAGATTGCCTATAATTGAATTGAGTGGTGCTCTTAATTCATGACTCATTAGTGAAATGAATTCACTTTTTGCTGCATTAGCTTGCAGTGCTCTGCGCTTCTCTTTTTGTATTGCAACAACAGAGCGGTAGTTATTAATAAGGCTATTAATCCGAGCAATTAATTCTTCTTCAATAATTGGCTTAATAACATAATCATTAATCCCTAAATGAAATAAACCTATGCGCCTAGAAATATTATCAAAGGCCGTTACCGCTAGGATAGGTACATCCCCTTTATTGCCACTTAGTCGTCTTATTTTATTTGCCAGAGTAACGCCACTCATTGCGCCATCTAGCACAATATCGGTTAAAACAATATCATAGTCATGTTTAATAAATGCGGAAAAAGCATCTTCTCCTGAGGTATAGCTATCGACCTTTAAGCCACGACGCTCTAACATCTCCGTTACAAATAACTGTTGCGATAAGGTATCTTCAATATATAAGACGCGCCCAGAAATGCGGTAGTTCTGCAGGCCAAAGCGGCGTATAAAATTAACCAACTGTTCAACATCTTTTTTCTCAAAAATATCGATGATTCCTGATTTCATCGCATTTTGTGTAATGCTACTTGATTCTTCTGATGTCAATAATACGATGGGGGTATACGCGTATTTTTTTATTTGCCGAATAGCTTTAGTCAGCTGTATGGCATTCATGTCATCCAGATACATGGAGACACAAATAATTTCAAACCTATCCCGCTCAAGCACATGTATCGCTGATGCCCCAGTTTCTGCAAAAGCGTACTCTATACCTGTCCCTTGTAAGGTACTGGCAATGATGTTTTGAAATAATTTAACTCGATCAACTACTAAAATTTTCATTTTATATTCTGCTACTTCCCATTACGATCTAAATTCAACCTTAACTAAAAACGCCTACTTATCTATCAGTCGTTTGACTAAAGTATTATAGTCTATTCGTATTCTCGCATACCTTAAATGACAGTTTTAAACAGTTATTTACTATACCAACCTCATTAACATTAAATATCAACCGCATACTAGCCTTTATCTTGATACCTCCGCGCATCCGCTATTTGATGTAACTCATCTAATCCACCCTCCCCATCATCAGGATAAACGGCTATTCCAATACTGGCAGTTACTTGCAATACTACGTCATCAATACCTAGCGGTTTAGCAATAATAGCCTTTAACCTATCGACTAAAGTTTGGCTGCTATTTTGATGCTCTACATTGACCATCAGAACAATAAATTCATCCCCACCTAAGCGAATAACGCAGTCCACTTCTCTCGCCGTAAATTCTATTCTCGCAGCAATCATCTGCAGTAAGATGTCACCATAAGCATGGCCATATTGATCATTAATCGGTTTAAATTTATTTAAACCAATAAATAACACTCCAAACTTTGCCTTATTTCGTTTAGATAGCACTAGCAGCTCATAAAATTTTCGCTCTAAAAATCGACGATTTGGCAGCCCTGTTAAAGAATCTCGTCCGGACAGCTCCTTTAAATACTCGATATGTTCACGTTCCTCAGTAATATCGGAAAAAAGCGCAAGATAATTTTCAACCTCTCCTTTTAGATTGCATAACGCATTAATACAAATACTTTGTAAATACACTTCTCCATTTTTACGGCGATTATAAATCTCTCCGCTCCATGTATCATGCTTGTCAATTTGCTGCCACATCGCCTGGTAAAAGTTTGGATCATGTTTTCCTGAACTTAAAACGCGTGGATTACAGCCTAAAATAGACTCAATTTGATACCCCGTTGCTTCACAAAATGCAGCATTAACGCGAATAATATTTTTATCCTTATCGGTAATCATCACCGCCTGCTTAGAAAGTTCACAAACTTGGTTACCCAAACTTAAATATTTATCTCGTCCTAATGTAAGTGCAACCTCCGGTAGTGAGGTTGGATAAGAATAATGATTGATGAGGCTTGCAAACTTACTGTGCTTAATCACTTTAATAGGAATTTGAAGTGAATACCCTAGGTTACGCACCGCCTGAATAGGGTTACTTATTAACGGATCAACCGCCATGATTTTTTTACGCAATCGAGACAATACTAATTCTAAACGGTTTTTTTCATAGCCTGCCCATTCCTCACCCCACAACTCAACAATAGTTTGCGAAGAAACTGTAAGTAAATTATTTTCAGCTAATTTAGCAATCAGTTGATATTCGCGAAAAGAGAGCTTTAAAACATGCCCACTAGGCGCATGGAGCTCATGACTCTTTTCATGTAATCGCCAAGATATTTCTGGTATATGCTGAGCCTCAGAAACACCTAAGCGCCGGTAAATACTAGCAATAATGGCACCGAGCTCACGATAATCCACTGGCTTTACTTGATATGAATCAACTAACTCCAAAGCAATCAATCGCTCATGCAGGCTGCTGCGCGCCGTCAAAAAAATGATGCCAATTTGTTTGGTTATTTTGTTTTTACGCAATTTTCGCGCAATAGATAGGCCATCATCACCCGATAAAGTCCAATCTAAAATAACAATATCTGGTAACTCTTGTTCTATTAATGCTTCCAGTTTCTGTACGTTATGTACACCACGGCAATCATGCCCCTGGCCCCTAAGGCTATAGACAATATCATCAAGCAAATGTCCTCGGTCTTCAACAACATAGACTTTAATCATTCATTAGTAACCTGTCACTTTTTATCAGCCAAATAGCTAACCTATCTAAATAATTAATTCTATTCACTCGCCATTTCAAAAAATATACAACAAAGTCCTAACTTTCATTTTATCTCTGCTAAAACAAAAAAAGGGAGAGTATCTAAGCCACATTATAATTCGCTATGTTTCTAGGCCTCACTAATGACAGCAAATGCTAGTTTTATTCATTAATTCGATAACTGTTTAAACTCGGTCTTACTCAGAACTACGCCAAACTATATCAAACTACTTTACATTTTCTGTTATTAAGTTAGCTGCTAATACTAAACTGACCTTGTAACATCAATGGTCAATACAAAAACCCAAATTAAAATTCTAAACTTCATTGATGCCTCTATTGAATAAATGGCTATTTGATCTCTGCTGCATCTAATTCCTTAGTAACTTTAGCAATAACATCTAAAAAACTACTAATATTTAGAGGCTTAGTTAAATAATCATAAAAACCTAAAGCTTTGCCTTTTTCAATATCTTTGCTCATCGCATTCGCAGTAATCGCAATAACCGGTAGCTTATCTGCATAATCAAAGCGCCTTTGAATTTCAGCATACGCTTCATAGCCATTCATTCCAGGAAGGTCAATATCTAATAAAACGATATCTGGCTTTTTGTGCGTCATTAATTCTAAGCCAATTTCTGCATCAGGCGCATCTAATAAGGAAAAGCCATTCACTCGCTTTATCACCTTACGCATGAGTTTAGTATTCGCAGGATTATCTTCTATATAAAGTAGTGTTTTATTCGTGCTCTCTATTTCATTGGCTTCATTGGCTTCATTGGCTTCATTGGCTTCATTGGCTTCATTGGCTATTAAAGTAGCCTCTTTATCTAGCGGTAATGTAAACCAGAATGTACTACCAACACCTTCTTTACTGTCTAAACCAATTTCACCCTTCAGTTGCTCAACAATATTTTTACATAAACTTAGACCGATACCTGTCCCTTCAATAGCCGTATTCTCTGCGCCTATACGGCTAAAAGGCAAAAATAATGCCTGTTGATCTTTTTCGCTTATCCCTGGGCCTGTATCTTTAATAGCAATACGCAAATACTCATCATTATTGCTTAACTCTATCTCTATATGCCCACATTCATGGTTATATTTGATGGCATTAGATAATAAATTTAAGAGTACCTGCTTAGCTCTCATATAGTCAGCAATCACTTGCTCATGCGTACTATTGTTATGCACACTAATAACGATATTTCTTTTTTCTGCCATATCGTTAATGAAAGGCCTGACTTCATTATAAATATCATCAAACATAACACTTTCTAATGATAAATTAACCTTGCCTGCCTCAATTGCGGATAGATCTAAAATCTCATTAATTAATTCCAATAGGTGCTGTCCACCTTTATAAATTAACTCAACCGATTCGTACTGCCCTTCTGTTAACGGCTCATCTTCATCCGTCTCTAATAATTGAGAAAAACCAATAATTGCATTTAATGGCGTGCGTAACTCATGACTCATGCTCGATAGAAACTGCGATTTAGCTTTATTCGCTTCTTCTGCTAACTGTTTAGCTTCCAATAATTCAAACTCTGCTTTTTTACGCGTTGTAGTAATCGTCCCTACGCCTTGATACTCCAACAATTTTCCATTGTCATCAAAAATACCGCGAGTCGTCCAGACCTGCCATTCATCACGCCCCTCTGCCGATACTATTTTATCTTCATGCCATTGAGTGGAATTCTCACCTGTAATCAAGCGATGCGCAGAACTCATCCACTCTACGATATTATTCGGCAAGCCATCTAATAAAGACGCCCCTATTAACTGATCTCGTGTTTTATTTTTATATTCACAGTATGCTTTATTGGCAAACGTAATTATAAAATCCTTGTTATAACGGCAAATTAAATCATCTTGGTCATCTACAACAGATAAAAATCGACTTTCACTTTCTACCAGCTTTCCTGCCATAGCGATGGCTTGTTTTTTATCCGTTAAATTTTCAACAAAGCCTATAAACTCATGCCGGCCTTGTAATTTAATTTCTGACACCCGCAAATTCATCGGAAAAGTCGAACCATCCTTTCTTTGCCCTATCACTTCTCGGTCTAAGTCAATAATGCCTTTAATGCCCGTTTTTAAATAATTAGCTAGATAACCATCATGCTTATCTTTAAAAGGATTAGGCATTAACATTTTAATATTACTGCCATTCACCTCATGCCACTCAAAACCAAATAGCTCTTCCGCCGCTTTATTAAAAATAGAGATACAACCTTTGGGGTCAATCGTAATAATAACCGCATGTGTGGTATTTAAAATCGCATCAGCTAACTGCTTCTGTACCATCATTTCAATCGCTTGATCCCCGATTGCTATTTCATTTTGCTCAGCTAACTGTCTTGCTTCTTCCAGTTGTTGATTATCGTCTTCTTGTTGCTTAAAGGTTTGATTAATTAGACGGAACGCAGGAGCAACCCCCTTCCAAGCGCTGATTAACAAACTTAATAAAATAATGCAAACACCAGCCCAGGAATACCATAAGAACTTTGTCACTTCTTGTTCTACCTGCGCTTCGGTTAATTTTGTAACTTTTTCGACTACCGCCAGGAATGCTTTTTCCGCAATGCTGTAATCAGCAATCAATTGTCTAAGTTTTGGCGCATCGCGTTGAGCACTATCTAGCTCAACTAACGCTTCGGTCATTATCATTTCTAATACGTCAAAAGCATGAGTATGTTGCTCTAATATCTCAGCGTGTTGCTTATAAATCTGCTGGCTAATTAAGGTCGCCTGTATGATTTGAATCATTTCCAAGTCATCTTTAATTTCAGCAATATATTGCACACTTTTAACTGTTAGCCCTTTTTCAACTAAGCTCAGAGCTAAATTCTTGACTACTCGCTGACTCAGCATCCGCTGCTTACCGGCTTGATTAATCAATCTTCCTTTATTTTCTTCCAAGCTGACTTCATAACTAATATACAGCGGCAAAGAAATAGTAAGAAAACCCACTATACTCAACAGGCTTATTAAAACTTTACGCAATTTTTTTGCTGGATTTTTTGGATGGTTTATCATTTTAATTTTTCTATTGTGCGTTCTGCGAACAAGAAATAACCAAACATGCAACATCATCTTGTTCTTGAGCAGGATCGATAAACTGAGTAATCATTCTTTGAATACCTTCAATACGCTTACCTGGTTTAGTCGCTAACAAAGTCTCCATAAACGCATCACCTCCCAAAAGATTACCTTTTTCATCAACAACATCAGTTACACCATCTGAGCATAAAAATAACTCACAGTCTTCTGTCCAGCGCCATAGCGCTGTTGTTCCATCAAAAGCCGCTGTACTCAATACCCCACAAGAGACATGCTGAGATAAAAAGCTATGTATTATTTCATTGTTGTTATTGAGTACCAGTAGCGAAGGTAATCCGCCATTCCAAATTTCTATACTTTGCTTTTCATCATCAATTAAGCCAACGGCTAAAGCAACGAAATGCCCTAAAGGTAAATCCTGCTTGAGCCGCGTATTAATTTCTTTGACAATGGCAGAAACGCTAACATCTTGTTTAACCATACTCTGAAATAATTGGCTAACAATAATCGTCGGTAATGCGGCAGATAATCCATGTCCTGTCGCATCAGCCAAAATAAAGTAAAGCTGTGTTTCTGAAACGCGCTTCGCTGAAATTAGGTCGCCGCTGAAACGCGCAGAGGGCTTTATCCAATAGTCTAACTGTGAATCGTGTAAGTTACTTTTTGCAACTATCTTTTCAAAAACATCCCTAGAGAAATCCAATTCACGCTCATTTTCGTTATGGTAGTGCTGTAAACGCTGTTTATTTGCGAGTAAGTCCGCTTGTAATAAAGCCACACGTTCAGCCGCTGCAATTTTAGCTTTAAGAATAACGGAGTTAAATGGCTTACCAATATAATCATTTGCTCCCGCGTCTAAACCATTAACCACACTTTCTTCATCTGAAAATGCGCTGATCACTATAATTTGTACGTTTTTTTCCGTCTGAATCGCTCGTATTTTCTGAATCGCTTCTGCCCCACCCATCACGGGCATCATCATATCCATTAAAATCAGGTCAGGAGCTGCTTGCTGGAAAACATCGACAGCTTCTTGCCCATTCTCTGCAAATAAAAGTTCCGCCTGTGTTTTTTCTAATAATTTTTTTAATAGAAGACGGTTTACTTTTTGGTCATCAACAATCAGTATTTTCATTTATCCCTCAATGTTTTACTTTAGCCACTCAATAATATTAAGTTTGTAACCTTTATTCTAGTTTTTAAGCGAAAATTTCGCTTCTTTTTTGCCTTTATACTATAAGTGACGATTAATTCTCATTAATACATTAATTTATTCAATGCCCTTTAACTTGACCCCAGCTTTAAACAAGTTAAAACTCGCGTTACTAAGCTTTTATCATATGCCCTGATTATTCCTTTTTTATTAAAACAGGGAAGTCTTTAGATTCTCGTGTTAGCCAGCTATAAATCCGTTTCATCACTAAGGCATGATCCCCCCAATAAGTTGAGTTAGAGTAATTGAGTTTATCTTGCCGATACCGCGGATTATTACGCGCGGCTATTCTACGTTTTCGTGCATTAGCAATACCTGTAGTGGTACCTGATGCACTGTATAAATCTAAAAAAGGGATATTTATCTGTTTTAATAGCTCAACAGTTTGCGCATGAATATTATTATTTTTAGGGATATTTAAACCAATGCTTATAATCGCTTTTAATTCCGGAATGATTTCTGTTCCCGCTGCATGCAATCCCATTAACGCGCCAAGTTGGTGTCCTACAATCACGACTTGCGTATTTGTTTTTGCAACATATTGAACCGCTTTAACAATCCGTTGAGTAGCCTCAGGCAGTAGCTGATAATAATCTTCATCGCTGGCTCCACTTTCTCTTAACGGTAACTGTAAAGCTAAAGTGCCCCAGTTTCTTTCAGGAAATTTCCGCCTTAACTCATAAATCAGCGGGTCTTTATCGGGGTGACTGCCTATATCATGTAATAAAATCACTATTCCACGGTTAGTACTCGATTCGGTTTCTGCATATAAACTAGCAAAACGCTCTGTGCCTTCGCCTAACCAAATTAATTCTCCATATTGCGGGAGAGCTTTAATTTCTTCGACATTTTCTTGCTCACGCGCTCTATCAGAAGCAAAGCTAACGTTACAAATAAGTGTACAAAAAAGTATAAACAGGTATTTTTTCATCATGAGTAGCATACAACTTAAAGCAAAGGCGGGCATTGCACCCGCCTTATCAAACTGTTTATAAGTTCGTCATAACCAGTACTGTCGCTGCGCTTGAAATGATAGCCACTGAAATCAGCGTTAAAATCCCAAAACCACCAGCACCTTCGCTGAAAGGCTCTACCCCTTCAATAATGGCGTTAACCGCTTTTATTTTGCCATTTTCTTCTGTTATATCGTAATGAATCACATCACCTATACGTGGACGACGGCTCATATTGTTAAGTGAAGAAATATGAATAAAAACATCATCTTCTTTATTGTTACTTTCTGTTCTAATAAACCCAAAACCACGATCATCTTTCCAAGCCGCAATAGTGCCTGTTTCTGTTTGTGTCGCCATAAGTAAAACCTCTTTTCGTTATATACAATAAGCTTGTAATTCGCTTATTACGCCTCTTGAGCTATCAATTAGCTCTGTACTTTCTAGTATTCTGTACAAGTCTCTTGCTCGGAAACGGGTACTCCACCCAGCAAATGTTCTTGAATAATGCTATCTAGTTTCTCGCTGGAGAACATCATAATACCAGACTCCATCTGCTTATATACAAATTAGCGGCTCTGATTCACATACACCCAAACAAATAGCCCGACTACGTTTAACTATTAACGCATCTCTAGCCCTGATTGTTTAAATTTATCTCAATTGCTAGGCCTTCGCCATTAGGAAGTAATACAGTTAACTAAGTCACTTGCTATGCATCATGCTTAATAATTGCAAGTAAAAAAGCTTTAGAAGATGAGGTGTTATTTGAAGGTTATAAAATGATTTTTATAATCTATATACTCAGTAGGAAAAGGAAAGGCCGTTTGAAATAATTCTCAGATCTACCTTTGTAAGCTTAAGCAACTACAAGCTATTCCCAGTAGCATTCCTAAATTAACGATCTCCATAACTCATTAATTTTCAATGCATGTTTTCTAAATCACTGCCTGAACCTAGGTAATTCATCACCTAAAATAAGCACTTAAACTGAGGCTAACGTCTACCTCAGTTTAAACTTATATTAAATACTGATTAGTATTTCACTTCTTTTTTAATAACTGTTTTACCATCAATCACTAACTCAGAAATACCACCCACTGTTAAATGTAAGGTACATTTTGCTTTTGTGAAGCTATATTTATCATCGGTTTCATTTGAATCCCACGTTAGAGAAACATACGTTTCTTTGTCTGTCTCTGTATCTGTTGGAAAGTAAACTACGTCACCTGTTTCTTGTTTAATTGCGCTAGGGCATTTTTGGTTTGCCATTGACTGCATACCTGATACAGCTCGTACCATCGCAGCATCTGCTTTAAATTCATTGGTTTCTTCTTTATTAGATCCAACTAGTAAAAAACCGACAATAAAAACTCCAGCTACTGCTGCCATTAATTGTTGTGTTTTATTCATTATTATTTCCTCATTGTTTAATAAAATGGTTTTATTTATTCTGACAAGCTCTCAGAGTCTCCCCTCCGATTCTATGGGATTTAGACAGTATTAGCAAAGATTAATAATTAAATTCAAAATCAATGGTTTCCTATTTCATAGGAACGGACACTATTTCATTGTTCTTCTGCAAAATCACGCTCAATTTACTGCTTTGCCCAAGCCTCTTATTCCGTAATCCTATTTGTTATATAACACCACCCAAGTATCAAAAGTGACCTAGCTATCATGAAAAATCAAGCCATGAATCTCTTTAGCGCCTATCAATTCAAGCTTTATGTGTGAGTAGATTATAATAAACCTATACTGATCATTTAAACCTGTAAAGCATATGCAAATTTCTCTTATTATTCCCAGCTACAATCGTAGTAGCTCTTTAAATCGTGCTCTGCAATCTGTTTTATCTCAATCGCACTTACCTAATGAGATTATCGTTGTTGATGATGGCTCTAACGACAATACTGCGGAAATGCTACGCGAGGAATTCCCGCAGGTCACTTATCTTTATCAAACAAATAAAGGTGTAAGTAGCGCTAGAAATTTAGGTATACAACATTCAAGTGGCGATTGGATTGCACTCTTAGATTCTGATGATACTTGGCTAAGCCATAAGTTAGAAAAACAGGTCAGTGCATTACAGCAATCACCCGAGTTAAAAATATGTCATACCGAGGAAATTTGGATTCGTAATGGCGTTCGCGTAAATGCAATGAATAAGCATAAAAAGTCAGGTGGCTGGATATTTAAACAGTGCCTGCCTTTATGTGCAATGTCCCCTTCATCTATCCTAATTCATCGCTCTGTTTTTGATAACCTGGGGGGGTTTGATGAAAGTTTAGTGGCTTGTGAAGATTATGATCTTTGGCTACGCATTAGTAATCAATACCCCGTTATGTTTATGGAGCAGCCTTTAATTAATAAATATGGCGGCCATGAAGACCAGTTATCTCAGCAACACTGGGGAATGGACCGCTTTAGAATTCAAGCGCTGGATAAGCTACTTAAGCACTCCGCTCTAAGTGATGAAAACAGGAGCCTAGCTATCAATATGCTGTTAAAAAAATCGCGCATTTTTCAAAAAGGGGCGGAAAAAAGAGGGAAAGTTGAGTCTGTAGCCCATTACCAAGCTTTAATTGATCGGTATTCTAGCGAGTAATACATTAGCTCACTACGACAAAGATCAATAGCACCGTATAATAACAATGATTCCTTAGTTAACAGTACACAACTCATGTTTAATATTGCGCTTTACGAACCTAAAATCCCCCAAAATACCGGAAATATTATCCGCTTAATTGCCAATAATGGCTGTCACCTACATTTAATTGAACCACTCGGATTTAATTTGGAAGAGAAAAGTTTAAGGCGCTCAGGTTTAGATTATCTTGATTTAGCTAATATCACTCAACATGCTAATTACGCTAGTTTTTTAGAGGCTATGCAAGGACATAGAATTTTAGCTATCACAACAAAAGGGACTGCATCATATACTGATGTTGATTACCAGAAAGGCGATATTTTATTGTTTGGTTCAGAAACAGCGGGCTTACCTAAAGATGTACAGCAAGAAATTCCAGCTGAGCAGCAATTAAGAATTCCTATGCAGCCAAATAACCGCAGTATGAACCTCTCTAATACGGTTGCTATTGTTAGTTATGAAGCGTGGAGACAACATAGCTTTGTTGGCGGACAATAAGTCAAAAAAAGGAGCTGTGACATAGCCACAACTCCTTCGATCTAAAAAGCGAACTTAATCTTTAATAACCACAGACTCTAAACCCCAAATTTCATCACTATAATTTTGAATAGTTCTATCTGTTGAAAATTTACCACTGTTCGCTGTATTCATAATACTCATTCGAGTCCAGCGCTCTTGATCGTTATAAGCCACTTCAACTTGTTTTTGCATATCAACAAAACTACGGAAATCGGCAATTGTCATCCAAGGATCATCAGAACTTTTGATTGAGTTAATAACATCATCAAAAATCCCTGGCTCAAACTGATTAAAGTGGCCACACTCTAGTAAATTAAGAACCCGTTTTAAATCATCATCCTGATTAATCATTTCCATTGGGTTGTAATCAGGACGCAAGGCAACCACTTCATCTTCCGTTAAACCAAAGAGAAAGAAATTTTCATCGCCCACTTCTTCTCTGATCTCTATATTTGCGCCATCTAAAGTACCAATCGTTAATGCACCGTTCATCATGAACTTCATATTACCTGTACCAGATGCTTCTTTTCCTGCTGTCGAAATTTGCTCTGATAAATCAGCTGCTGGACAAATCTTTTCCATTGCAGAGACACGATAGTTAGGTAAAAACACCAGTTGCAACTTATCACCAACATCAGGATCATTACTCAGCACTTGCGAAATATTATTGATCAATTTAATAATGCGTTTTGCCATGTAATACCCTGGCGCAGCTTTACCACCGATCAGCACACAACGGTTTGTCCAGTTTTCTGTATCACCGCGCTTAATACGATCATAAAGGTGAATTACATGCAGTACGTTAAGTAGTTGACGTTTATATTCATGAAAACGTTTTACCTGAATATCAAATAGAGCATTACTATTGATATCAATATCATATTCTTCTTTACTATAGTCAACTAACGCTTGTTTTGCATTATTTTGTAAAGCATACCATTTGGCACAGAACTTCTTATTATCAATAAACGCTTCTAGCTTTTTTAACTCAGATAAGTCGGTAATCCATTTATCACCAATATTAGCCGTAATAAAACTTGCTAACTCAGGGTTACATCCAGCTAACCACCGACGTGGTGTGACACCATTGGTTTTATTATTAAATTTATGCGGCCATAATTGGTAAAAATCATTAAATAGGCCTTCTTGTAATAATTTTGAATGTAATTCTGCTACTCCATTAATCGAATAACTACCTACAATCGCTAAATAAGCCATTCTAACTTGCTTTTCGCCACACTCTTCTATGATAGACATACGCGATAACCGTGCGTTATCCCCTGGCCAATGGGCAGAAACTTCAGCTAAAAAGTGGGCGTTAATTTCATAAATAATTTCTAACACGCGCGGTAAAAGACGCTCAAATAAACTAACCGACCACTTTTCTAATGCTTCAGGTAACAAAGTATGATTAGTATAAGCCATTGTTTTTTGGACAATAGCCCACGCATCATTCCATGCCACACCGTGCTCATCAATTAATAAGCGCATTAATTCAGCAACGGACACACTTGGGTGCGTGTCATTTAATTGAAAGCAGTTTTTCTCAGCAAAATTTGTAAAATCATCGCCATGCCGTCCAACCCAGTTTGCCACAATATCTTGCAAACTTGCTGAGGCAAGTAGGTATTGTTGCTGTAGGCGTAATGCTTTACCATTTTCATTCGCATCATTTGGGTACAACACCATACTAATGTTTTCAGCAGTATTTTTTTCAGCTACTGCTTCTGCATAATCACCGGCATTAAATTCTTGTAAATTAAATTCTTCAGTTGCCGCAGATTTCCATAATCGTAAAGTATTAACGGTACCATTTTCGTAGCCAGGGATAGGCGTATCATAAGGAACAGCGAGAATATCATTAGTATTTACCCAGCACTTTCTCTCACTACCATCAGCATTAATGAAACGCTCAACATGCCCACCAAACTTAATTGTTTGAGTGTATTCAGGGCGCTCAATCTCCCAAATATTACCATTTTTTAACCAATGATCGGGGTGTTCAACTTGCTCACCATTAACAATACCTTGCGCAAACATCCCATACTCATAACGCAAGCCGTAACCCATAACAGGAAGCTGTAAGGTTGCACAGCTATCAATAAAACAAGCAGCTAAACGCCCCAACCCACCATTACCTAAACCCGCATCAGGCTCATGATCAATCAGCTCTTCAATATCTAGTCCTAAGTCATACATTGCCGCAGCAACATCATCAGTAATACCCAAATTTAACATGGCATTACTTAGGGTTCGCCCCATTAGAAATTCCATCGATAGGTAATAAGCTTTTTTACAATCTTGTTTTCTATAAGTATTGTAAGTTTTTTTCCAGCGCTCAACCAATCGATCACTAATCACTAATGATAAGGCCTCATAAGCATAGTAGGGAGAACGACAGTACTCATCTCGACCTAATCTATGACTGTAATATCTTTTAAAGTCAGCAATAAAGTCTGGCTTTTTTTCCCCTAATTTAGGGACATTAGTAATGCTAGAAATTGGTGTGCTTTTATTAAAGGTTCTATTTGGCATTATATTGGACTAGAGCTATTAAGATTTGAAAGTCCCTGAAGTTAATCAAAGATTAGCTTCAGGGGTTAAATTATTTACAAAAGCTGCGAAGCTTGATCATAACTTACCGTGGCACTGTTTATATTTTTTACCCGACCCACAAGGGCAAGGCTCATTTCTACCTACTTTTTTATCATCTCTTACAAAAGGAGCCTCAGCAGAAGCTTCATTTTCTATCACTTCAACATCAGAGCTATCTTCTAAGATATTATCAGCTTCAGCATGTTCAAAATTCAATTCTTGAGTTACTTGACGGGCTTCATCAATTTCATCTGCATTCTCTGTAGACACATGAACTTTAGATAAAATACCAATTACTTCATACTTAATCTGATCAAGCAGCGCAGTGAACATATCAAAGCCTTCACGCTTATATTCCTGTTTAGGGTCTTTTTGCGCATAACCTCTAAAGTGTATGCCTTGACGTAAGCTATCCATAGCTGCCAAATGCTCTTTCCAGCTATTATCTAACACCTGAAGCATGACAGACTTCTCAAAGTGTCGCATAACATCAAATGTAATGTCTTCTTCTTTTTTCTTATATTCTGCAGTAATATCATCAATAATTGCTAAGCGTAATGACTCTTCATGCAAATTAGCATCCTCTGCTAACATTTTTGCAATCGGAATTTCTACTTCAAACTCTTCTTTCAAATGTGCTTCTAGTCCAGCAACATCCCATTGCTCTTCCATTGTTTTTGCAGGGATATATTTAGTAATGACATCATTAATCACATCAGCTCTTATCGCCGTAATAATTTCACTGATATCCTCTGAAGACATCAGCTCATCACGCTGTTGATAGATCACTTTACGCTGATCATTCGCCACATCGTCATAAGCTAATATTTCTTTGCGCACATCAAAATTACGCCCTTCAACTTTTTTCTGTGCATTCTCAATTGATCGTGTCACCCATGGGTGCTCAATTGCTTCACCCTCTTCCATACCTAATTTTTTCATTAGGCCCGCAACACGATCAGATGCAAAAATACGCATCAGATCATCTTCTAATGATAAATAGAACCGAGTTGACCCAGCATCCCCTTGACGCCCAGAACGACCTCTTAACTGATTATCAATTCTTCGTGACTCATGTCTTTCAGATCCAATAACGTGCAATCCGCCACTCGTCAATACTTGTGCGTGCCGGTCTACCCATTGACCTCTCAGCTTATCTACCTCAGCCTCAGTTACATCCTCTCCTGCCCGTGAAATCTCAGCATCAAGATTCCCCCCCAGCACGATATCTGTTCCACGCCCAGCCATATTGGTAGCAATCGTTACGGCTTTAGGCATTCCTGCTTGTTCAATAATATGCGCTTCACGCTCATGCTGTTTAGCATTGAGTACTTCGTGTGTAATTTTTGCTTGCGATAGAATATTTGAAATAATTTCAGAATTTTCTACTGATGTAGTTCCAACTAGAACTGGCTGGCCACGCTCAACACACGCTTTTATATCTTCAGTAATGGCTAAATATTTTTCATTCGCGGTTAAATAGATCAAGTCACCTTTATCTTCGCGACTAAGTGGCTTATGTGTTGGAATAACAACAACTTCTAAACCATATATCTTATTTAATTCAAATGATTCTGTATCTGCTGTCCCTGTCATGCCTGACAGTTTTTCATATAATCTAAAGTAATTCTGAAATGTTATAGATGCAAGCGTTTGATTCTCGCTTTGTATCTTAGTCCCTTCTTTAGCTTCCATTGCTTGATGTAAGCCTTCTGACCATCGTCGTCCAGGCATAATACGCCCAGTAAACTCATCAACAATAACAACTTCATTATGTTGCACAATATAATCAACATCACGCTGAAATAAAACATGCGCTCTCAAAGATGCATTTAAATAATGCATTAGCCTAATATTTTCTGGAGCATATAAGCTACTCCCTTCATCCAGCAGCCCATGTTGAACGAGTAAGCGCTCAATATTTTCATGTCCCGCTTCTGTCAAATGTAGCTGCTTTGATTTTTCATCTACCGTAAAATCACCAGGACCTTGCTCTTCGCCTTCTTTTTCGCCCTCTTGCCTTTCTACCTTAGTTAAAAACGGTACAATTTCATTGGTTTTTTGATAGGTTTCAATACTATCTTCGACGGGGCCCGATATTATTAATGGGGTTCTCGCCTCATCAATTAAAATGGAATCAACCTCATCAACAATAGCAAAGTGTAATTTACGCTGAACTTTTTGGTCTAAGCTAAACGCCATGTTATCGCGCAAGTAATCAAAACCAAATTCGTTATTAGTTCCGTAGGTAATATCAGCTGCATACGCTGTTTTACGCTCTTCATGACTTAAATTACTTATAATCACCCCTGTGGTTAGGCCCAAATAAGTATATAAGCGCCCCATCCATTCTGAGTCACGTGCAGCTAAATAATCATTGACGGTTACAACATGCACTCCCTTTGCGGGCAATGCATTTAAGTACGCAGCTAAAGTCGCCATCAGGGTTTTTCCTTCCCCTGTTTTCATTTCTGCAATTTTTCCGTCGTTTAAGACCATCCCGCCAATTAACTGTACATCAAAATGACGCATATTAAATACACGCGAGGAAGCTTCTCTTACTGTTGAAAAAGCTTCTGGAATTAAGCTTTCTAAGCTATCGCCTTTGTCTAGGCGCGCTCGGAATTCTTGTGTTTTTGCTTGTAAGGCCTCTTCACTTAATTTTTCATACTCACCTGATAACTTATTAACTAAGCGTACAAGTTTTGTTTTTTTCTTAACCAAGCGATCATTACGACTACCTACAACGAATTTAGCAAGCTTCCCCAGCATCCTATTACCTTAAAGTCTGTTGTTCTTAAATAATTACTACAATTATATCCTGTTTTCAGCCCATAAATGCAAACAATACGCCTGTTAGCACAAAATAAAAAACTCCAGCTTAAACATCTTTCATAACCGCATTTAAAGCCTATCTGACTCAACTAACATGTACTTATTTACATAACGCTAAGTCACTCTGAATTTTATAAGTTATATTCCTTATCCTTTATCAATATCTTCTTTATTAAATTTTAGGCAAAAAAAAGCCCCTGTTACTTTCGTAACAGGGGCTTTTATTGCTTTTAATTCCTACTTAGTCAGACTAAGTATTCTTTAATCGATTAGATGAAAGAAGGAATTAATGGAGCATCTACCATAGTCATTTGACGGTTACCATCTTCGTCGAAGAAGAATAGTAAGCCAGCAAAACGGCTATCAGGATCGTAGATTAAATCAGCTAAACGGTAAACTTCCCAAGCTGCATCAGAAGCAGTAACTTCAATAGTTCTAGTCTCACCAGGAGCAATAGGGCTATTATCAGAAACTGTTAAGCCTTCTTCAGCTAGGATGTCATCAGGGTAACCTGATTCATCTTCAGTTACGTCTGCATCTAAGAAACGAACAGAAGCTGTGTTGAACTCACCTAAACGAATACCAGAATCACCATTGTTAGTGATTGTTAAAGTCATTTGCATAGCACGTCCCGGTACACGGTACGTAGCATCTTCAACTTTAACAGAAACCGTAGTTTCTGGCATTTCAATTGGCATAATACCACGCATTAAACCAGCTTGTAATGGAGTAGTAATTGGGAACTCGTCGTTTGTTGCTCCTAAAGAGAACATCAAAATACCTAGAGTACCAACTGCAAAACCCATTGCAACTTTCTTATCAGTAGCGCTAATTAAAGTATTAGCTTTACCAGAAGAAACAGCGATATGGCGAGGGATAAACATTGGACGTTTTACCCAGAACAACAACCAAGCTGTACCGAAAGACATCCATAATGCGTGCCAGAAATATACGTTATCTAAAGCGTAAGTTTCTAGGTCTAATGTAGTACCAGTTAACGTAGTTAATGGATTAACGAAATCACCCATTGAACCAGTAATTGTTACCCATTTACCTGGACCAATAATTGGACCACCACCTTCAACGTTCATCATAGTATGTACGTGCCAGTCACCTGGACGACGTGCTTTTAGAAGAACTTTGAATTCATAAGTATCACCTAGTTCTAATGTTACAGAACGAGGTACTAATTGACCACCAATCCAAGAACCTTGACGAATAAATACAGGTCCTGGAATACCGATGTTCAAGAAAGATACTTCAGGTTTATCAACAGTTTCAGGCCAACCCGCGAAAACGTGGAATTTACCAGAAATGCTCATTTGGTCGTTAATCGCAACTTCATCTTTTGACCAATCAAGATCAAACCAATGAATAGTACGCATACGCATAAATGCTGCTTGAGACTTTTCACCATGTGCAGATGCTGCAGGCGTGTAGAACATCGCAGATGTTACAGCCAATAGCAATGCGACAAATGATAGCTTAGCTATTTTGTCTTTAATTGTTTTCATATATCTCCTCCAAACTAGAGAAATTGATTTTCGTTATTATTATTAATAAATTAAATAAGCCAGATGGCTATTTAAACTACTATTACATTCCTTCGCCATCAATGAAGTCAGTTTTTGCAAACCATCTTCCAAAGAAATGCCATAAGAAGTAAATGATAATACAAACGAAAGCCGAGAAGAATGCTGATACAGGAGCAACATCTTTACCGAAAGATCTTAGTGTTCCTTTTTCAACCATTCTGATGTACTCAGGAGTACCAGTACGTACGTAATGGTAACCTTGTAAATCAGCTAATGTGAACATCATACCGTTATATTCAACAGGTACGTGTAAAGGAGCAATGATTGGCCAGTTACCTGGGTAGAAAACTAAACCCCAAGCCATACCACCAACAACAGCTGTTAATACAAAGCTTCCAGAAAGCATAAGTACAACATCAAGAAGGATAGCGCCAGGAACTAAGTTAGAAGGGAAACAGAAGTTTACTGGGAAGTAAGTCCAACCCCAGAAGTTTAAGTATCTGTTAATCCACTCACCTAGCATAAGAGCTAGAACACAAACTACCGCTCCAAAAGGAAGACGGTAACGGAACCATAAACATGCTTGAACTGCAGCAGGGAAAGTGATTGATACGATTGGCGCTACAGTTACCCATAAACGTCTATCTTTCCAATCTGTCCAGAAATCCCAGTCACCACCAGTTAACATGTAGTGAATATGATACCCACCTAGTACAACGGTGAATAATGTAAAGAGAATCATCCAGTCTAACGTACGTGAAACTTGAACCGCTTCAGCACGTGAACGTACAGCTGATTGAGATGCACTCATTCGCTTACCTCCAAAAAAATTTTTATTATTATTGTCATCTCTCTATTCACCTTCCCACTCTAAAAAGAGTGGGAAGATAAGGAGATAACAAGTTTCACTACTATTTAAAACTTGCTTATTTTATATTAAGCTAGGTCTTTTTTAAGTAGTTTAGTTAAAGCATCTACTTCAGTGTTCACAACACCCATTACAGCTAGAGTCGCCCATCCGAAGAATACGAAACCGTAATGTAGAGGAGCTACGAATAACTCTTCCATGAACCAAAAAGTATGGCCCCATTCGTTAAGACCTACGTTTGGTAGAATCATGAATGGACCAAGTACAGATACCATATACATTACAGAAAGACCTTCGCTATAAGCAGGAAGTCTTGTTTTAGCATATAAGAACGAAGATACACCAGTGATGATGTAAATTGGGTATGCTAAGTAAAATTCGATGATATGACTAGGTGTAAAATCAGTATCACGAACAATAGTTTGATGCCAAGTACCGTCTTGCTCTGTGAAGTACGAAGCTCCCCAGTATACAGCCCAACCGTACATGCATAACCAAACCCAGTGATGGAAATGTCTTCTTAACTCTTCACGTGGAGTGATAGACATTACGTTACGATCACGAGTTTTCCAGATGTATCCCCATAAGCCAGATGCGATGATAACTTCCATCACTAGCTCGATGTATAACATATTCATCCAATATGTTTCGAACTCAGGTGCGAAAGAATCTAAACCAGCAGACCATCCGTAAACACCTTCGTACCAACGAATGAATGAGTAGAATACCAAATAAAGCATTAAGCCTGCGAACAGGTTAAATTTATTTAGTAGTGGGGCTTCTGAAGCATCAGCTTTCACTGAATCAGTAGTAGCAGCCATTATTACCTCCTAAAAGTAAATATAATCTTCCGACAAAACGTCAGAAGGATTTTTAACATCCTGTTTCATCATAAATAATGATGACATCATTTCCATTTGATATGCCGATTAAGTTTATCAACTTTCTAAAAAGTGTCAAGAAAATATCCACTAACAATACATTCGGCTCGACACGATTAAGCTAACAAACTGTTTTAAAACAACTTTAATATAATCTATTTTATTCCAATGCTGGATAGTATTACTACTTCCACCCTTTCTTTTCATTTCCTGCTAAACTATATAACACTTAAAACCGATCTTATTTCAGGCACTTTTAATGAAAAAAAAACTTTTACCCCTTCTCTTTATAGTTACCCTTATAGGCCTTATTTTATTTCAAAAAGAAGTTGTTGTACCTTTCGCTGAATGGGTCGCCTCAACTGGCCTCTTCTTAGAGGATTCTGGTGACGAAGGTAGCAGAATAGCCAACAGCACCCCCATGACTAATCATGCATTTAATCAATGTAATATTGAAATTAGAAATACAGTTGATGAGGAAATTTCCATTAACTTCCCACAACAACCACTACAGACATGGTCACTTGGTAACTATAAATACCTTGTTAATGCCGATATTGAACTAACTAAAGCATCCGGTGAATCTTTTTTTAAAAAGTATGCGTGTCAAATTCAATATGACGAAGACTCTGATTTAGAAGGTGTTATGGATTCTGATAACTGGAGCGTGAATGGTTTATCGGGAATTTCCTCACTATAACCCATATTAGTCTTGGCGCTCTATCCTGGATTAAGCTTTAATCCAACTGATTACGTGCAAATGCAAGAGCGCCAAGCAATACCGCCTTATCATTCATACAAACTCGAATCGATAAGCCTGATAAAAACGACTTATATCGCCCTTTATTAATAAATGATTGTATAAAATAGGGTTGCTTAATAGCTTTTAGTATTTTAGGTGAAATCCCACCAGCCAAAACAATACCAGATTGCGGCAGGCACTTTAACGCTAAGTTCCCCGCTTCTGCAGCATAAACCTCACAAAATAGCTGAATTGCGTTGCAACACAATTCATCCTGCCCCAGCATAGCCTCGCTACCAATAACTTCTGCAGGATCTTTTTTTTGCATTTTTTCTGTTATTTCAGGGTTTGCAGTGTAAATTCCTTCTGCTTGCAAAAAAGAATATATGTTAAACAACCCCTCTCCTGACACTAAGCGCTCGTAGCTCACATGCCCTTCATATTTAGACCTTAGATAAGCAAGCAAGCGATCTTGCTCCGAATTTTGCGGCGCAAAGCTACTGTGCCCTCCTTCTGTCGACAAAACATTGTAGCCATCATTCCCTGTATTAACTAATATAGCCTCACCTAGCCCAGTCCCTGCCGATAAAATTGCTATCGTTTCGTTTTTTGGCAGCTGTAAATTGGCGTTTAAATTAATCTCTTCGTACTGCATATCCCCTAGTGCAACTGCCCACGCAGTCGCAGCTAAATCATTTAATAAATACACACATTTAGCTTTCGTTACCTGCTGAATTTCTGCAACACTAATCGTCCATGTTAAATTTGTAATCTTACAAGACTCATCAATAACCGTTCCTGCAACTCCAGCACAAACGCATTCTATTTGCTTATCAAAATCTTTAGCCAAAAAAGACTGAAGTATCTCGGCTATACTTTCATAATCCGAACTTTTATATTTTTGCTCTTTATAGAGGCTCCAGCCATTATCTGCTTTGCAATACAAGCCCAATAATGTTTTTGTACCACCAACATCTATGGCTAAAATCATTAGTATTCCTTGTAATCTCTATATAAACCCAGCTTTCCATTATCATCAAAAGAAATAACTTTATACGGATCTTTTCGCTCGCCCATCTCCATACCTGGAGAACCCGCCACCATACCAGGAACACTTATCCCTTTTATGTTCGGCCTTAAACTCAGCATCGTATTTATATCTTCGGCAGGTACATGCCCTTCTACGACATATCCATTGACCAGTGCCGTATGACAGGACGCAAGAGACTGACTGATGCCATACTTATCTTTTATAGTCTGTACGTCCACAGTCACTCTATCAACAACTGTAAAATCATTATCTTTTAGGTGCTGGATCCATTTACCACAACAACCACAAGTCGGGCTTCTGTATACAATAATCTCTTTTTTTATTTTTGCGCCAAGCTGATTTACTTTCAGCTCAGCATCCGCATAAACGGATACTGATACCAGCAAGGAAACTGTTAACACAAACTTACTTGCGAACTTTGTCATCTATGATACTGAGGACTTAATTCATGCACCGCATCAACCATTGCTTTTACATGATCAGGGTTAATATCCGGTAAAATCCCATGCCCTAAATTAAATACATGTCCCGACCCTGAACCGTATTTATCTAAAATTGCTCCGACTTTTTGACGTACAACTTCTGGGTTTGCGTATAAGGTAATCGGATCCATATTCCCTTGTAATGCTACCTGCTCACCTACTCTAGCCCTTGCTAGCTTAATATCAGTTTGCCAATCCAGCCCTAATGCATCGTACCCAGTTGCAGCCATTGACTCCAACCATTGCCCGCCGCCTTTGGTAAATAATATGGTAGGAATTGTTTCACCCGCAACATTGGTATTTAGTAGTGATCGTACTTGCTGAGCATAATATAAGGAAAACTCCGCATATTCCTCTGAACCTAATGCGCCCCCCCAAGTATCAAACAACATAACGGCCTGCGCACCTGCTGCAATTTGTGCATTTAGGTAGATTGCAACTGACTGCGCCAACTTGTCTAGCATTTTATGCATTAGTTTTGGCTGCTCAAACATCATTCCCTTTACCTTAGAAAAGGTTTTACTGCTGCTACCTTCAACCATATAGGTCGCCAAAGTCCATGGGCTCCCAGAAAATCCAATTAATGGCACCTGTCCTTGCAAGTTTTTTCTGATTAAACGTACCGCATCCATAACATATTTCAATTCTTGCTCTGGATCCGGTATAAATAATTTATCGACATCAGCAGCAGTACGAACAGGTGTTTTGAATTTCGGCCCCTCGCCCTCAGTGAAATACAAACCCAATCCCATTGCATCTGGAATCGTTAATATATCTGAGAATAATATTGCCGCATCAAAATCAAATCGTCTAAGTGGCTGTAACGTTACCTCACAAGCAAGCTCAGGGTTCGTACATAAATTCATAAAGCTTCCTGCTTCAGCACGAATTGCTTTATATTCCGGCAGGTATCGTCCCGCTTGACGCATCATCCATACAGGCGTTTTATCAACAGGTTGCTTTAATAAGGCACGAATAAATCTATCGTTTTTTAACTCACTCATTGTAATTAATATTTCCTATATTTAATTTATAACTGATTTTTATCATTTAATTTAACACATCAGGCTTTCATGATCGCCAGAAACAAGAAAGCCTCATAATTGATTAGTTTGATAAGCCTTTTTTCAAAGCTGAAAATTTTCTAATCCATGAACGTCTATATTTAGGTGGTAATACCTGCATTTCTTTTTTTGCCCCATCTAAAGTATCAAACACACCGTAAAACAACAAATAGACTTGTTTAGTATTGCTTGTTTTTATCAAAATAAAAGTACTATGGCCTTGCTTATTAAGCTGATTTTGCTCTTTTAATAATGAATTTCTTGCTGATACAGCCATTAGTTGCAGGGTATATTTATTGCTTTTTTGCTCCAAAACCCAAAAACTATCATCTTTTTTTGCTATTGCCTTGTTCTGCTGAGCAACTACCACCGCTTTATTATCCTTCAGCTGACCGCCTGTTTCTTTACTGGCTGTTGTCATGTCAACTTTTACTGCTATTGGTAACTCTATTTCTTTTATAGCTTCCGCAACATCAGTAGGTCTACCCTGGGCCTCCATTTGTGAAATTTTTTCTACGGGCTTCAGAGTACTGGCCTTAAGTTGTTCCCCAGCTTTGCTCACGAGGGGAATTTTCGGCATTTCTACCTTTGGAATATCAACTTGTGGAATGATAGGTTGATTAACAATAAGACGCTGCACTTCCGCCACTACAGGCAATATAGTTTGTTTAGGTAATTTTACTTGAGGTTTATTTATAGGTACTACAATTTTTTCCTTTTCCAGTGCCTGTGATCGCTTCACTTCTTCAGCTTCAGCTTTATTTTTATCCACACTAGAATCTCGCCATAAGTAGGCACTGATTGCACCAGAAGCAATCGCAACACTGATGACCAATAAAAATAATATCGCTCGGCTACTTAAAGACTTGCTCTCAGACGACTTGATATAGCTATTTATTTTTCCTAAATTACCTTTTGTTTCCTGAAATATATCAGCGAACAAGTCACTCTTAGCTTCAGAGTAGGATCCACTTCCCGAAGTAATTAATTGCTGTACATATTCTGAAGATTGCTTTAAATCCAAGTTTAACAAATCGATAAAATGGCAGTTTTCTTTTAAGTTGTCAGTTTTCTCTTTAAGCAATAAATCTTGTGGCGTTACAGAAAATACTAGCTTTAATGCGGGATACTCTTTTGAATAGTTAACTAAGGCATTAATCAGCCCTGTTATTAACACGCCCGCATCATCGATAATTAAGACTACTTTTTCATCTTGCTTATCATACGTTAAGAGCACATCAGCTATAGAGCGATTATCTAACTGATATTTTTCATTTATAAATTGCAATAATTCATATTGAATTGACTCAAAGCTTAGACTTAACTCAGCATTTACTAGCAGTATGTCACAACCCGGCACTATTCTCTTTGCAGCCGAAGCAAGTAGAGCAGTCTTCCCTGAGCCTACTTCACCTCTTACAATGAGTGTGTCTTGTATATTCGTCAACAAGTGCAACAACAAGTCTAACTTTTGTTTTCGCTCCACCGTTAATAAACTTTCCATTTTTATGTTTATATTAGACATTCATAATCTACCTAAAATACACCCATGAAAATATTATTAAGCTTACAAATACAAAGCTAACGCTCTTTGTTCACTTTAATTATTTAATACCTTCAATAATTCGCTTTTCTCTACAGCCACAGGTAAGGTTGCCTCACCCAGGCTTTTCAGTAAAATCAATCGTATATCACCATCAACATTTTTCTTATCTACAGCCATTAGTTCTAAAAAAGTTTCTGCACTTAAACTTTCTGGCGCTTTAATAGGCAGCCCAACTCTCTGAAAAATATTTTTAACACGTAAAACATCATTTTCCGTTAACCACCCTAGTTGCCTAGATAACTCAGCCGCCTGACATGTCCCAATTGCGACAGCTTCGCCATGCAAATATTTTCCATAGCCCATCCCTGTTTCAATTGCATGCCCAAAGGTATGCCCTAAATTTAATATGGCTCGAATACCGGACTCTCTTTCATCACAAGCAACAATTTCGGCTTTATTATGGCAAGAACGATCAATAATATAAGTCAAAGCAGACTTATCTCTCGCTAGCAATTTAGTGACATTCGCCTCTATCCATTCAAAAAAGCTTATATCTCGTATTAAGCCATACTTTATTACTTCTGCAATTCCTGCGGCTAATTGCCTATCATCCAAAGTATCTAAAACATCAACATCAATAATAACGCACTGTGGCTGATAAAAAGCACCTAGCATGTTTTTACCTAGCGCATGATTAACCCCTGTTTTACCACCCACCGACGAATCAACTTGCGATAATAAAGTGGTAGGAATTTGTATAAAAGGAATTCCTCGTTGATAACAAGCGGCTGCAAAACCACTTAGATCACCAATTACGCCGCCCCCTAGAGCAATAAGCGTGGCATTTCGACTAAACTTTTTAAGCAGTAACTCATTAAATATAATATCTAATGTACTCAGAGTCTTATATTGCTCGCCATCAGGCAATATAATGACTTCTAATTGATAATCTTGCAGATGCCTTGTAACTCTATCTAAATATAAGGGCGCAATGGTTTCATTGGTTACTACAACCACTTGCTTCGATTTTATATGTTTCGTCAGTAAATTAGAGTTATCTAAATGTCCTGCCCCCATATATATCGGATAACTTCTATCCCCTAATTCCACCTGCATTACATTATCCATTTACTTACTCGTCTCCAGTAAACTCTTTTACAATCTCGCTTACAACTGCCTTACTCTGCATTTTCCCACTATCAATTATGAAATCTGCACACTCTTTATATAGCGCTTCACGCTCTTGAACCAAGGTTTCAATTTTTTCTTGTGGCTTTTCGGTATTTAACAAAGGACGCTGTGAATTTCTAGAGGTACGCTCAACCAATCGTTCCACCGAACATTGTAAATAAACAACAAAACCATGCTCTTTTAATTGCGCACGGTTTTCTTCATTTAATATAACCCCGCCTCCTGTTGCTAGAACAATTCCATCTATTCCAGTTAGCTCGGTAATCATTTTATTTTCTCTTACACGAAACCCATCTTCCCCTTCAAATTCAAAAATAGTCGCAATATCGACGCCAGTTGAATCTTCAATTGCCTTATCACTATCATAAAAAGGAAGTCCTAAGGATTTTGCTAATAATCGCCCTATGGTTGTTTTTCCAGCCCCCATCAAGCCAACTAAATATATATTTTTCTTATTCATTAATTTTTTGTATCCATAAAAAAAGGGCATTATGCCCCTTTTTAGCTTAAATTGAAATTTACGATTGCGCTCGCATCGAATCTTTAACAATTTTAGGTGTAATAAAGATTAACAACTCTCTTTTAGAGTCATTTTCAATGTTTTTTCTAAACATCCATCCTACTAAAGGTAAATCAGCAAACCAAGGTACGGAACTTACCATATGTAGCGTATCCCCTTCATAAACCCCACCTAATACAATAGTCTCTCCATTTTGAATGTGTACACTTGTATTAATTTCGCGTTTATTGATCGCTAAACCATCAGGAGTTTGATCGCCCCGTGAATCTTTTGTTATTTTCACTTTCATGATAACACTTCCACCTGGTGTTATCTGAGGAATAACTTCTAAAACTATTTTAGCATCCTTGAAAATCGTTGTTGTACCTTCTTGGCTAGTTGTTTGAAATGGAATTTCCTCCCCTTGTTCAATTCTAGCAATACATCTATCAGATGTTAATATTCTTGGATTAGAAACAAACTCAGCTTTTCTCTCATCTTGTAGCGCTGAAATTTCTAAGTTAAGCACATAGTCAGCCCCACTAGCAAGCGTCATTCCAAGCGCGCCATAAGGGTTAGACACTGCTAAGTTGGATAAAATAGGCGAGACAATATCATTCCCACCAATATTTGTTGACCCACCCGTCGTCCCACCTAGGTTAAATCCCGTTTGAGAACCATCTCCACCAACATAAGCCGCACCAAATTTAACCCCTAACTCCTGTTGAAATCCATCTTCTGCAATAACAATTCTTGCTTCAATTAAAACCTGTCTAACGGGCACATCTAACAACGCTAGCATTTTTTTAATTTCTTCCATTTGTTTCGCAGTATCTTTAACGATTAATGTATTGGTCCGCGAATCAACTATTGCACTACCTCGATTTGAAAGTAACGCATTATCTTCATCATCATTTGTGCTATTACTTGAATTATTATTTCTTACATTACTAATTGCACTTGCTATCCCGCCACCTGAGCCTCCCGAGCTACCAGAAGAACCAGAAGAACTCCCCATCCCCCCTATCGCACAGCCACCAAGTGCGCCAGAAGAATCTCCTTCTAAAATACGTCTAAAATTTTGTGCTTGTGCATAATGAATTTGAATGTATTCAGTTAATAACGGCTCTAAACGCTCGTTCACTTTTTGAGATTCAATTTCCTCTTCTTCTAATTTGCGAATCTTTTCCATCGGCGCAACTAACACAACATTATCTGCTTGTCGTTTTGCCAAACCCTTGAGTTTTAAAATTAATGCGAAAGCATGATCCCACTGCACATCATCTAGCTGCAAAGTAACATTGCCCGTCACGGCATCATCTACAATAATATTTTCTCCAGAAATTTCCGATAAAATTTTAAATGCATTGCGTACTTCAATATCATGAAAATCTAAAGTTAAGCGCTCTCCTTTATAGGCTGCTTTTTTCGCTTTACTTTCCTCTCGGGTAATTTCTCTAACTTTTACCGTTAAAATACCTTCTGACTGAAACACAGAATAAGTATGCTCAACAGCAATCGGCGTAATTAATATTTTAACGTCATCACCACTCTGCCTTGCATCGATCATTGAAACCGGCGTTGCAAAATCAATAACATCCATACGTTTCGCGTAATTTGCAGGTAATTTAGTATTAATAAATCTTAACTCAATTTTCCCAGATTTTTGTTGCGTTTTAACCAAGGTATCTTTATTTGAAAGCGAAATTAAAATCCGCCCTTCACCCTTACTTCCACGGCGAAAATCAACTTTGGTAATTTCTTGCTTAGCTATAGTGGGTACGGTACCTTCTGCTTGCTCCGCTCTTGTAATTGACTTTTCAATCGCTGCCCGTTGTTTTAAAACAAGTAATGTTCGCTTACCTTCCAGCTTGAGCTCATGACTAAATTTATCTTGTAAATTCACCACTACTCTTAAGCGCCCACCTGCTTCGACAGCAAAAAAACTGCTGACGCCAGCCTGATTAATTGCGTTTTTCTTCTGCTCTAGCTCACTTTTGACACCGGCAAAATCCATAACAAGTCGAACAGGGTTATTCATTTGAAATATTTTTGGCTTAACCGCTTGTTCCGTCATTTCAAACGCTAACTGTACTTTACTTCCAGATAACACGCTAAAATCTACATTTTTAAGTGACTGTGCTTGCACATTTAAAATTTGCGAAAAAAATAAACCGCTCATTAAAAAAATACGTAATAAGACCCAACGATTTAAATAACTCATATTCCACCTATCTTGTTTAATCTTCATATCACTTCTCGTCTGGTGCCTTAGATAAGGCTATTGATGCAATTCGCTCTTCCCAGCCCCCTAGGCCATCGGGAATAATTTCAATCAATTCTATGCTTTCTGGTAAAATTTCAGTGATTTTTCCGTAATTTTTACCCAAATAACCCGCTTTTTTAACACGATGAATCTTCCCGCTTGCGACTTGAATCAAACCCCATTGAATTGGGTCATTTTTCTTTCGCATCGTCCCAACAAAAGACAGCGTATCTAAAGAATACCCCTCTAAAACACCTTTTTTTCGATTAAAGTCAGGAGAAATACCCCCACCTTCTTTCGCCAAATCGTCTGCATTTTGTTTATCTGGTGCCTGCGAATTGAAAGGGTCGCGAATTCCTTCAGGGTTAAAAGCAAAAACAACAACGGGCTCTATGCGTTTAATTTCACCCACATCAATAGGCTTAGCCTCTCTTCTTTTCACTTCTAACCGACTACCTAACTCAGGAAACATAGAGAGATCAACACTACTTACACCTGAACACCCATCAATAATTAAGCCATCTTTCTCTAAGCAAATCAAATGACTATTATCCATTAATGCCGGTTTTTGCTCTTCACCACTTTCTACTTCTTGGTACGTGGTTACTGTCGCCCCCATAATCAACAAATCATTATCTTTCTTAGGAGAGATTTCAATATTCTTTATCGTAACAATTCTAGGCAATGCAGCCAGACCACTAACAAACAAGCCTAACTCCTTATACATTCCACGTACTTTAATATTGATAGGTAAAGCGACAACATCCTCACGCGGAATCTTTCCAGCCGGTTTAAATAAAGTAAACTCTAAGCCACTAGAAACACCCGTTTGCGATATATCAACTAATAATTTTGCCATTTCCGCCTGAGTAGGCATAAGCCGCATCATTTCTGCCAATGACGCTTCTATTTCTTTATATTGCTCTTGATGCAACTTTAAATTCAACGCCATCCGCCACTCAAATCCATAAGCATCTTCGGCTGCTGTTAATGCATTCTTTTCAACATTTAATTCATTTACCTTATCACTAGTGAACTGATAATGCCCCCCTCCCACAATAAGCAAAAAAATAAGTATTCCTGCAACTGCTTTAATAGGTGTTGGCCAAGCGCCTGCCTGATTAACATCCCAATTGATTTCAGATAGATCCATTAATGACCCTCTTCTTCTGTGGTTTCTGTTTTACGCTGCTTAAGAGTAAGCGTAAAGTTACTTAGCTTACCATTAGCCCCTTTTTTTCCCATTTCAATCACACTAATTTCTGGTGCAATTAACCATCCAGAATTATCAATATTTCGCATTAACTCAGAAATTCGAGCATTCGATTGCGTCTTGCCCTTCAAGGATACTGAGCCTTCTCCTTGTTTTATTTCTGATAGAAAAACGCCTTCCGGCATCACCTTGCTCACTTCGTCCATAAAATGCACTACATTCTGCCGACTCTCTTGTAGCTTTTGTATTGCCATTATCTTATCGTCAATAACTGTTTTTTTCGTTTTTATATCCCGTATTTTTTTCGTTACAAAGCGTAATTCTTTGGTTTTTTCACTCACCTTTTCTTTCATTTCTTGCTGTATTTTAATTTCATTCTCTAAGTAAAAGTAATAGCCAAATACAGCAATAATTGCAATAACAGCAACCGCTCCTATTCCAATAATAAATTCATCTTGCCTTTGCTTTCGTAACGCATCCCGCCAGGGTAATAAATTAATTCGTGTCATTAGTCAAAACTCCTAAGCGCCAAACCACAAGCCACCATTAAGGCTGGCCCGTCTGCATTTATGCCTTGTTCATTTACTTTTTTTGCTAGCTTCATATGTAAAAATGGATTAGCAATTAAAACAGGACAGCGCTGATCCGCCTCTATTAAGCCAGCAATGCCATCGATTGATGCACACCCCCCTGCAAATACAATGTAGTCAATATCTTCACTTGCAGCTGAAGAATAAAACACCTGTAAAGCTCGCGCAATTTGTTGAACAATCGCACGTTTAAAAGGTTCTAAAGCTTCCGTATTGTACCCTTCTGGTGCATCAGCACTACGTTTAGCTCTGCCTGCTTCTTCATAAGAATACCCATAAATTCTTTGAATTTCTTCAGTTAACTGCCGCCCACCAAAGGTTTGATCACGCGCATAAAGAGACCGCCCCTCTTTAACAACATTCAAACTAATGATTGAAGCGCCAATATCTATCATAGCAACCGTTTGCGGCGTATCTGAACTCGGTAATTGGTCAGATAATAAAGACAAGGCATCCGTCATAACAAATGTTTCTAAATCAACAACCTTAGTGGTAATTCCAGCCAATTCCAGAATAGCAACTCGCTCATCAATATTTTCAGTTCTAGAGGCAACAAGCAACACGTCCGATACCCCCTTTTTTTCATCTTTATCTAGAACTTCAAAATCGAAGCGAACCTCATCTAGTGGGTAAGGAATATATTGATCAGCTTCTATAATAATTTGCTCTTCCATTTCAGAGTCAGAAAGCTCTGAAGGCATGGATATAACTTTTCTAAAAACATCTGACTCAGCAATAGCAATACTTGCACTACGTATTTTCGTATCCGCCTGTTTTAATACTTCACGAATCATTTCAGCAATAATTTCCATATCTTCTGGGTCATTATTGACTAACACACCTTCTGGTATAGGCCGTACGCCATAACTTTCAACCCTATACCCATCAGCTGATTTACTTAGCTCTAGCAGCTTGACAGCCGCCGTACTAATATCAATACCTAAGATACGTTCAGACTTACGATTAAACCATTTCATATAGTGACTCTGTCTTTTTTATCATTAATATTATTAGCTGGTCTAGCTAGAATTTCAACACGCTTCATACATAATATTTATTTCAAGTATTGCACATAAACCAATGAAATACAAACCAAGTAATATTTCTATTCACCCAAAATCCATGAGCATAGCTCGCATTGAATATAGACTTTTATTTTACCACCCACCCCAACAGAAAATAATAAACACCGCTGCAAACCCTATCAAATCATAACGCTTTAAAATCATATACTATATACTTATGCATCATTCATTTTTAGCTTACTCATACAGACATGAATTTTAAAAAAACATTAAAGTGGCTTTCCTTCGCTCTCTTAAGCCTGCTCAGTATTGGGCTTATTGTTTGCTACTTTGCCTACCAACAGCTTAAAGATGAATTACCCGACACACGAGTCTTACGTAACATTGAATACAACCAGCCCTTAAGTATTTTTAGCGCCGATAAGTTACTTATTGAACAGTTTGGCGAAAAAATACGCACCCCTATTACGATAGAAGACACACCGCAACAACTGATTGCCGCGTTTATCTCTTCAGAAGACGCCAGTTTTTTCTCTCATTCAGGCGTTGCCTTTAAAGGGCTAGCTCGCGCAGCTGTCCAGCTTGCCCTTACAGGCAAAAAGAAACAAGGGGGTAGCACAATCACCATGCAGGTTGCTAGAAACTTCTTATTAACCAGCAAAAAAACTTATACCCGAAAAATTAAAGAAATCATTCTTTCTTTCAAAATAGAATCTGAATTCAGTAAAAATGAAATACTCGAACTTTATTTCAATAAAATTTACCTAGGTCAGCGTGCTTACGGCATCTCTGCTGCCTCAGACATTTACTATCACCGCCCTTTATCCGAATTAACTTTAGCTGAGTCTGCTATGATTGCAGGCTTACCCAAAGCACCTTCTATTTACAACCCAATATCAAACCCCGAACGCGCTTTAATTCGCCGTAACTATGTACTTAATCGCATGCTTGCATTAAATCATATTACTCAAGAACAATTCACTACTGCAATTTCCGCCCCTATCACAGCTCATCGCTACACTAGCCAAAGAGAGCTTTACTCCCCTTATATTGCAGAAATGGTTCGCAGTGAAATCATTCAAAAATATGGCAAAGAAACCGCTTATACAGCTGGCTTCAAAGTTTACACAACTATACAATCTAACTTACAAAATACTGCAACTCATGCCTTACGCACCAACTTACATCATTATGATGAACGCTACAGCTATCGCATCAGCAATGAACGTAATAAAACCTTAAAAAATAGTAGCAATATTGGCGACACTTTTCCCGCACAAGTCACCTCGATCGAAAAAGAAACACTGCGAGCCAAACTCAAAGATGGTACAGAAATCGAATTACTCTGGAAAGATAGTCCTTATAGCACTCTACTATATAACCCAAAATACAACTCAGTTCGCTCAATCAATTCATTTTTAGATATTTTAGAGCTAGGCAATACTTTTCGCGTTAGAAAAGAAAATAAGCAATGGAAACTCGCCCAAACTCCACAAGCGGAAAGTGCCTTTGTCGCACTAAACCCTAAAAATGGAGCAATCTTAGCGCTTACTGGCGGCTACTCTTATTTCAACAATAAATATAATCGTGCCATTCAAGCAAAGCGGCAACCAGGATCTGGCTTTAAACCTATCATCTATACCACCGCACTAGAACAAGGCTACACCACAGCCAGCCTTATTAATGATGCGCCCATACTAACCAACAGCTCCGAGCAAGAAAGTGACTGGCGCCCAGAAAACTACAGCCATAAATTCTACGGACCAACTCGCATTCGCACAGCATTACGCTTATCCCGTAACCTTATCTCTATTCGCTTACTACGTTCTCTTGGTATTCCCAGCGTAACTGAAACAGCTATTCGGTTTGGTTTTTCTCCAGAACAAATACCACAAAAACTTTCACTGGCACTAGGCAGCGGTTACGCATCCCCAATACAAATGGCACGCATGTATGCGGTTTTTGCTAATGGCGGCTTCTTAATACAGCCCCACTTTATTGATCGCATTGAATCATCAGCCGGCGAAATTTTATTTCAAGCAACGCCACCTCTTCCTTGTCATTCCTGCTCAAAACAGATCACAGATAATAAAACTCATGCCCCCCGAATTCTTTCCCCACAAGTTAACTTTTTAATGAGCAGCTTATTAAAGGATGTTGTTCGACGAGGAACGGCCGTTAAAGCTAAAGCATTAAATCGTACTGACTTAGCAGGAAAAACTGGCACAACCAATAATCAAAAAGATGCCTGGTTCAATGGCTTCACTCCGGATATAGTGGGTATTTCTTGGGTTGGACGAGATGACTCAAAAACACTAGGCTCTTGGGAAACTGGCGGGAAAGCAGCGCTGCCTTTATGGGTTGATTTTATGCAAGTCGCCTTACAAAACCGCCCAGAACAGGAGAGCGTTGCTCCAGCAGGCATTATCAAAGTACTAATCGACAAAAAAACAGGCCTACTAAGCCAAGAAGAAAAATCGAGTGACTTTAGCTTTTGGGAATACTTTATGACAGCTAATGTACCAAGCCACTATAGCCCTATGCCTGCCACTATATTAGACCCTGAATTCGACCCAATAAATAAACCTACTCAGGAAGAGTTGTTTTAACCATCACAGCTAAAAACACTAAATAACGGACATAAAAAAAGCAGCTTAAAGCTGCTTTTTTTATGTCCGTTATTCTCTTATGAACTAGAGATTACGAGTATCGTGCCCGGTATAAATTTGCCTTGGACGACTAATACGCTGGCCTGGTTCAGCCATCATTTCTAACCAATGAGAAACCCATCCAGCGGTTCTAGCAATCGTAAACATCACCGTAAACATATCAACAGGAATATTCAGTGCTTTATAAATAATTCCTGAATAAAAATCGACATTCGGATACAACTTCTTCTCAACAAAATACTCATCTGCCAAAGCATATTGCTCAAGCTCTAACGCCAAGTCAAATAAAGGATCTGTATTTGAGCCTGCTAGATTTTCTAGCACTTCATGACAGGCTTTACGAATAATAGTCGCTCTAGGATCAAAGTTTTTATACACTCTATGCCCAAAACCCATCAATCGAAAAGGGTCATTTTTATCTTTTGCTTTAGCAATAAACTCTGGAATTCTATCAACAGTACCGATTTCTTCCAGCATACTTAATACTGCTTCGTTTGCACCACCATGCGCAGGGCCCCACAGAGCGCCAATACCAGCAGCAATACAAGCATAAGGATTTGCTCCTGTACTACTTGCTAAACGAACCGTTGATGTACTTGCATTTTGCTCATGATCCGCATGAAGAATAAACAATAAATTCAATGCCTTAACAGCCACTGGATCAATATAATTATCTTTATCTATATATTTCTGGGATGGCAATGAAAACATCATATTAAGAAAGTTTTCACAATAGCTCAAATCAGATCGCGGATATACAAAAGGAAACCCAATAGAATGACGATAACAAGCTGCTGCTATAACAGGCATTTTTGCTAACATGCGCATCGCTGAAATTCGGCGATGCTCTGGGTCGTTCATATTCAGCTCACTATGATAAAAAGCCGATAATGATCCAACAATCCCCACCATCATTGCCATAGGATGCGCATCATAATGAAAGCCATCTATGAAGCTACGCATCGCCTCATGCAACATCGCATGCTGGCCAACCTCATGTTCAAAGTTAGCCTGCTGCTCAGTCGTGGCAAGTTCGCCATTCATTAATAAATGAGCTACCTCCAAAAACGAACATTTTTCAGCTAACTGATCAATCGGATACCCACGATACAGCAAGATACCTTGCTCACCATCAATATACGTGATGGAACTTTTACAGCTCGAAGTAGACATAAAGCCAGGATCAAAAGTAAATAACCCCATCTTCTTGTTCAACGAACTTACATCAATAACAGGCGTACCAATCGTTCCTTTAAGCAAAGAAAAATCTGCTTCTTTGCCTGTTGAATTGTCGCGTATGGTTAATGTTTCTTCTGTCATTGATTTTTCCTAAGCTTTTTTTACGAAGCGTAGTAATAGCTTATTGGCTATAACGCTTACGGAATTTATCTACACGACCAGCAGTATCAACAACACGCTGCTTACCAGTGAAGAAAGGGTGACAAGCTGAACATACTTCGATGTTCAAATCTTTGCCTAATACTGAGCCTGTAACAAACTCGTTTCCACAACCACATGTAACAGTGATTTGGCTATATTCTGGGTGAATTTCTGGTTTCATAATGACCTTAATAAATGTCTAAAAATCGACTAACACAATTTAGAACAGAGTATAATACTTCTTTAATCCCAATTTCGCAAGTAACACCTTACAAATTATGCGCATTATCACTGCAAATACAAATGGAATTCGCGCCGCGGAGCGCAAAGGCTTCTTTCCTTGGATGATACAGCAAAATGCAGATGTTATCTGCATACAAGAAACTAAAGCACAACCCGAACAACTAACCGCCGAAGCGTTTCATCCCGATGGCTATCATTGTTATTTTCATAGCGCCATAAAAAAAGGCTACAGTGGTGTTGCCGTATATAGCAAACAGCAACCCGATAAAGTCATTGAAGGCATGGGCTTTGAAGACATTGATAGCGAAGGCCGGTACTTGGAAGTACAAATTGGCAATCTTAGTGTTATCTCTCTTTATTTACCCTCAGGCTCTGCAAAAGAAGAGCGCCAAGACTTTAAATACAGCGTGATGGATCGCTTCTTACCCTTTTTGCAAGAGCGCGCAAAAGACGGTAGAGATTATATTATCTGCGGTGATTGGAATATTGCCCACAAAGAAATCGACTTAAAAAACTGGAAGCCTAATCAAAAAAATTCAGGTTTTTTACCCGCAGAACGTGCATGGCTAGATGAGTTATTTTACAAAAACCCGTGGCATGATGCCTTTCGTTTAATAAATGATGAAGCAGAGCAATACACCTGGTGGTCTAATCGCGGTCAATCTTGGGCTAAAAATGTAGGATGGCGTATTGATTATCATGTAATTAGTGAGTCACTAAAAGACAAGGTACTCTCCACTTCTATTTACAAAGATGAACGATTTTCTGACCACGCGCCTTTAATCGTTGATTATGACTATATCGTTTAAAATATAAATGACAGGCATAAAAAAAGGGTGAAAAATCACCCTTTTTTCAAAACTATTTACTCAACTTTAAACCCCGAAATAATCTAGAGTTAATCTATTATTGATCGTTCTAGTTCCATCGCTTACGCCAAATGTCATAAACTCATAATGCGTATGTGGGTGGTTTTCAATACTATACTCTTCCTCTAAGGTTGCAAGCCCTTCATAAGCTCCAGCTAAAGCACAATTAGTAACAACCAAAGTTATGTTATAAATAAAATAGTGCGTATCAACAATATCTAAGTTGCCATCATAATTACAGCCACTACTATCTACTGCTACAGCTGGAAAAGTTGTTGTTAATATTTTCCCGTCAGCATCAAAAGTAAAAACAACACCATCAGCATTCACACCAGTCACTTTAAATGAATCATTAACATTAAAAGCAGCCGTATATGTACTTGCATCAGCCAAGGTTTTGCTTATTTTCCAATAGGTACTTTGCGTATAAAAAAACGGTGTTCTGTCCCCACGCTCATAAATAGGGTCATAAATAAATAAAACGCTGCCCGTTTCTGCTCCACGCACATACGTTCCTTTAATATTATCAGTTGGCGTCAAATTCCCTGTAATAACTACATCAACTGGTGCAGTGCCATCATTCTCTTTCACATATTCTTGTAAATTTATGGTAATGCCATCAGAAGTTTGTGCAAAGGCAGTACTTTGCAGCATGTCACTTCCTTGAATGACAAACGAAGCCTCACTATCCGACAGCATAACCATTTTTCTGCTCGGCGTAATGAAAGCTTTATAAAACACAGTTGCCTGAGTCTTATCATCCGGCGTAAACGTTCCTCGCCAAACACCTCCCGCACTGCCTAAATTATCTACCTCTGCTGGCAAAGCAACTGTTGTCACTACCGAACCGTCAGCACTCGTAATGGTTGTTGTAATTGTGCCATCAGCTGCCGTTGATGTGGTCGTTATATTTCCTGCCCCGTCTGTAGCCGTGGTTGTATCAGTAACAGCTGCATCAACTACTGGAGTCCCTCCATCAACTGTAGCCGATGGCGATTTACAAGCCACCAATAAAGAACTCAACAAGACTACTTTCATTAAATTTACTAGATTTTTCATATCCCTACCTAAGCTATTTAAAATTTACTTTCAATTGTAGCTAATATTTGAATTTATAAACACTTTTTTCTAACTTGCTTGATCATTCTGTAATCGAGTTAACATTACAACCAAAACTATCGCCGGCAAGCCCACAAAAGACGCATAAAAAAAGAAGATATCGTATCCATAGCTATCCACAATAATACCGGACATCCCGCCGAGCAACTTAGCAGGTAACGTCATTAATGAACTAAACAAGGCATATTGCGTTGCCGTATAGGCCGTATTGGTTAAACTCGATAGATAGGCAATAAAAACTGATGTGGCTATACCGCCGCTCAAATTATCCGCACTAATAACTACGGCGAGCAATTTCAAACTTGGTTCAGATACCGCTAACAATACAAATAATAAGTTCGTTGTCGCAACCAAGACTGCGCCTAATAATAACGGGCGCATAATCCCGTAGCGAATAACTAATACACCGCCTAATGATGCGCCAAATATAGTCATAAAAAAGCCAAATACTTTGCTCACTTCAGCAATTTCTTTTTTGCTAAAGCCTAAATCTAAATAAAAGGGATTTGCCATCACACCCATGGTAATGTCACTCATTTTATACAGTGCAATTAACGCTAAAATCCATATCCCTAATTTACCATTACGCACAAAAAACTCAGCAAAGGGGGCAACAACAGCATCTGCAAACCAGGCGGTTAATCGCTGCAAGCTATTTTTATGCGCACTAACACCCAATGCATTTTCAATCTGATTTTCTAGTGTTTTATTTTGCTGATTCACCTTATGCTTTGGCTCTTTACTTAGAAGTGTTGTAAGCATACCGATAAACATACATAAGGCCATAGCCGAATAAGCCGCATTCCAGCCAACAAAATCAGCCAAATAAAAAGCGCCCGCCCCTGCAACCAATAAAGCCACTCGGTAACCAAATACATACATCGCGGCCATAGCCGCTTGATATTCTGGATCGATCGCTTCGATTCTATAAGCATCAATAACAATATCTTGCGTCGCAGAACAAAAAGCAACCCAAACAGCACAAGCGGCAATCAGCGAAATTTGTTCTGTTGGATTCTGTTCTGCCATCGCCATTAAACCAGCAGCAATCCCTATTTGCGCCAATAACATCCAACTACGGCGCTTACCTAATAAGGTGGTTAAAAAAGGCAAGGAAAGTCTATCCACAACCGGAGCCCAAATAACTTTAATAGAATAGGTAATTCCCACCCAGCTAAAGAAACCAATTACCGACAAAGTAACGCCCTCATCGCGCAACCATGCAGAGAGCGTAGAAAAAACCAGCAAGAAAGGAAGCCCAGCAGAAAATCCCAAGAAGGCCATACCGATTACTCTAGGCTGTATATAGGCTGAAAAAGCCTGTTTCCATGTATGTTCTATCATTTAAACTCCTAAAATAATTAAAAAGACTTCTGCTTACACAAAACAACGCTGCCTTTCATACTCCCGCTCAGAGAAAATCATCGATATAAATTTTCCGCTAAAACAAAAAAAGGGGATGAAATATTGCTATCTCATCCCCTTCTTCACGCTTGCATAAAAGCTAAACGAATAGTTAGCCGTTTACTAAGTAATGCACAAAAATACTTGCCCCATAACCCAGTGCAATAACAGGCGTCCATTTAATATGACTAAAGAAAGTATATTTATGGTTTGATGATCCCATCAACGCGACACCAGCCGCAGAACCAACAGATAGCATTGAACCACCCGTACCTGCAGTCAAAGTAACTAATAACCATTGATATAGATCCATATCTAAGCCCATGCTCAATACAGCAAACATAACCGGGATGTTATCAACAATGGCAGACATGAAGCCCACTAAAATATTTGCAGGTGTTTGACCCAAGCCTTCATACATTGCTTCAGACAATAATTCTAAGTAACCAATATACCCTAAACCACCTACCGCAAACACAACACCAAAGAAGAAGAATAAGGTATCCCACTCAGCATCACGCACTTTATTAAAGATATCAAACTCACTACCGTCTTGAGAACCATATAAAGTTTTAAGTCTAAATCCATAGACCATTAATACACCTAAACCTAACATCATTCCCATAAAAGGTGGGAGATGAAAAACTTGCTTAAAGCTAACCGCCGCTGCAATAGTTAATACAAATAAAACACACACTTGAATCGCACCCGGCTTTAATTCAATCGCAGCTTCATTAGTTTTAGGTGGTTGCTCATTAGGCACAGCCAATGACATAAAAAATGCAGGAATAACGTAGTTAACAACAGACGGTATAAATAATTTAAAGAAATCAAAAAATTCAGCATACCCTGCTTGCCATACCATTAAGGTAGTAATATCACCGAATGGGCTAAACGCACCACCAGCATTAGCAGCAACCACTAAGTTAACAAAACCAATCGCGATAAATTTCTCATTATCTTTACCAACAGCGAGAACTACCGCACCAACCAATAACGCAGAGGTTAAGTTATCAGCAATCGCAGATAAGAAGAAAGTGATAATCCCTGTAATCCAGAATAGTTGTCTATAGCCAAATTCTTTTCTGATCATCCAAGAACGTAGCGCTTCAAATACATTGCGCTCAGCCATTGCGTTGATATACGTCATCGCAACCAGCAAGAACAGCATCAATGCGGCATATTCTTTTAAGTTAAACTCAAAAGCTTCGTGTAAGTCTTCTACAGAAACACCCGCATCCGCAGCCAATACCGCCGCGTGCGCCCAAATAATCGCTGCTGCAATAATAACGGGCTTTGATTTACGCAATCCGGTAAATTCCTCCGCCATCACAAAGCCATACGCAATAATAAAAATCAGAACCGTGTAAATACCACGCTCTGTTCCCGTTAATCCCAAATTAGCAATGCCTTCATTAGCCATTGCCAGCTCTGGCATCGCGAACAATGCAGCAAACATTAATATTAAACGCACAAAAACCCCCAAACAGATCTAGTTATAATTATTTTTTAATTCATACAAAGTATAAAATTCAACTAATTATAATAGCATTAGTTAATTGCCTTTGTCATTTAATCGATAGCAGTATATGATTATTCATTCTCTACAAGCCGCTTAAATAAGCACATTCCCATGTATCAATATACTGATAAAGACCAAACACTCATCAATGAACGCGTCGATCAATTTAGAGATCAGACTCAACGTTTTTTAAATGGCGAAATTGCCGACGATAAATATCGTGCATTACGTCTAATGAACGGCGTTTACGTTCAAACTCACTCGCCTTTACTGCGCGTTGCCGGTCCTTATGGCTTGCTATCGAGTGCACAAGTACGCAAATTAGCCTCGATTGCACGTGATTATGATAAAAATTTCTGTCATTTCACCACGCGACAAAATATCCAGTTTAACTGGCCTGCATTAGAAAGAATCCCTGATATGCTGGAAGAATTAGCTAGCGTACAAATGCATGCTATTCAAACCAGTGGAAATTGCTTACGTAATACAACCTCAGACCAACTCGCTGGTGTTGCTAAAGACGAATTAGAAGACCCGCGCCCGTATTGTGAAATCATTCGCCAGTGGACAATTTTACATCCTGAATTTGCTTATTTACCGCGTAAATTCAAAATCGCTGTGAGTGGTTCTGCACAGGATCGTGCCGCAACGCATTTTCATGACATTGGCTTACACTTAGTCAAAAATGACCTTGGCGAAGTTGGCTTTAAGGTTTTAGTTGGCGGTGGTTTAGGCCGTACCCCCGTTATTGGTCAAGTCATTAGACCGTTTCTTGAGAAAAAGCACTTACTTTCTTATTTAGAAGCGATTTTGCGTGTTTATAACATTTATGGTCGTCGTGACAATAAATATAGAGCACGTATTAAAATTTTAGTCCGTGAGGCGGGCTTAGATGAAGTCCGTAAGAAAGTAGAAACTGAATGGGCTCTCATTAAAGATCAACTAGAACTTAATGAACAAAGCATTGCCGATATGCGCGTTCAATTTGCCGACCCTGCTTATGCAGACATTACAGAAACAGATGCAAGCTATACAAATAGCTTAGCGAATGACTCAGCATTTAACACTTGGGTTAAGCATAATACCGAAGAACATAAAATCAGCGGATATCGTGCGGTTTATGTTTCTTTAAAAGCACCCGATAGCCCTCCTGGCGATTGTTCAGACACGCAATTGGATGCATTAGCTGATTTAGCGGATACCTATAGTTTTGGCATGATCCGCGCCACTCACCGCCAAAACTTAGTTTTAGCGGACATTAAAGAAGCTGACTTATTTGCGCTTTGGCAAAAATTAGACGCATTAAAGCTAGCGACACCCAATATAGGCAAAGCAACTGACATGATTTGCTGTCCTGGCTTGGATTATTGCGCACTAGCTAATGCAGGCTCTATCGATGTCGCACAGGGTATTAACGATACTTTAGACTCTATGGATTACATCCATGACTTAGGTGATCTAAAAATTAATATTTCTGGCTGTCAGAATGGCTGTGCTCACCAAAGTGTGGGACATATTGGTATTTTAGGTGTCGATAAAAAAGGCGTTGAGTGGTATCAAATAACCTTAGGTGGCTCTTCGGAAAACGATGCAACGATTGGTGAGCGTTTAGGCCCTTCTGTTAGCAAAGAAGATATTGCACCCGCCGTTAAAACACTACTTGAAGTGTATGTAGAACAGCGCAGCAATGAAGAAGAACCTTTTCTAGACACTTTTAGACGTGTTGGCGTGACCCCTTTTAAGGAGAAAGTTTATGCAGCTAATTAAAAATAAAGCACTAACACAAGATGAGTGGGCATTTGTTGCGGATGATGCACCACTAAATGCGGATTACAATATCGTCTCTTTAGATCGCTGGAATCAAGAACGCGACTCATTAATCAAGCAAAATAACTTAGGCCTAAGACTTGAATCGGATGTCATTATTGAAGATATCATTGAAGATTTAAGTCATTTCTCATTGATTGAGTTATTTATTCCTGTGTTTACTGATGGACGCGCTTTTACGCATTCTCGTTTACTGCGTAGCCGTTATAACTTCTCCGGCGATATTCGTGTCAATGGTGATTTTATGCTGGATCAAATCATTTACCTTAATCGCGTAGGCATTAGTAGCTTTGTGCTAAATGACCAAGATAGCGCCGAAAAAGCCATTGCAGTCATGGATGATTTTTCTGCGTTTTACCAAGAGTCTGTTGCTTAATTATTAGAGTTTAGCAGTTGGGGCGAAGGCTTTAGCCTTCATATAAAGCAGGCTAAAGAGGCTGTGAAAGCATTCCGAAATCAGGTTAAAAAACCTACTTCGGCAACGAACAATCAATAAGTTATAGCATATTTTTTGCTGTTTTTAGTTGTTTTTAGTTGTTTTATTGAATACTTTCACAGCCTCTAAAGTCTGCGCCCCACTTAATCATCGCTAGCTGAAGCGCAGCTAGCGTTCGCGCTTCAGCTAACTTCATTTCTACTCCCGCTAAAATAGATCAAACTCACCCGCCGGTATTTGCTTAACAGGCTCTGATTCAAAGGCTGGAATTGAGCGTGATACTCTTTTTGTAATTACCTCGTTTCTAGGTGCCTGCGTTAATTCAGAAGCAGGAACTAATTGCACGCCGTAATCAGCCAGTCGAGACAGCTCCTCACGCAAAACCTGCAAGCTCTCTTTTCGTGGATGAGCAATTCCCAAGGCAGAACCCTTCGCTCGCGCAATTTCAACTAAGCGCTTAAACTGTTTTCTTATTTCTGCTTGATCAGGTGCGTCATGATCTAAAAACACATCTCTAGCACGTACCGCCAAGCCAAACTCCTTAGCAACACGGCCCGCAATACTGGTTTGTATTGTTTTACTATCCACAAAAAACAAGGCCGTTCCTGCTTGTTGCTTTATCACAGACATAACACGTGACATAGCTTGATAATCTTGGGTTAACAAACTCCCTTTATGATTATTAACCCCGGCAATATGGGGAATACTATTCAGCTGCCTAGTTAATAATTGGCTAAAAACACCGACTGGCATTTCTGCCTTTAACTCCCCTGCTTCATGCTCATATTTTGCTATTGCTTGCATCGGTGCATGCAACATTAATTGCTTGCCCTTTTCATGTGCAGAGTCAGCTAATTCACGCGCATAGGGTGCATTCACTAAAAATGAATAAGTTACTGCACCATTAAGCTGTAATGCTGATCGCCCCAACTCTCGATTTAAGCCCATATCATCGATAATGAGTGCAATTTTAGGTTTGTTCTCTGCATTTACCTCAAAAGTAAACAGCATAAAAAAAGCCAGCACCCCATAAAGTACATACTTTAATCGACTGACTGGCTGTTTTTTATCCATCACAAAAATGAAGTAATAACTATCTAAAGATAGCAATGCCTTTTAACAGGTTTAAAGCTTCTGTTAATGGATAGTCACGTAAATCGACCCCTTTCACATCGCCTTCTTTAGCGGCTTTTTTCTTCGCTTTCTTTTTTTCGCCATTTTCTAAATGACCCGATAAATCCGCTTCTTTAATTGATTTAAACTTCTTTTTATCAAGCTTCTCTAATTTCACTCGCTTTAAGACAATATCAGGCTCAATGCCTGTCGCCTGAATCGAACGCCCTGATGGCGTAAAATAACGCGCGGTTGTAATTTTTACAGCGCCACCATTACCTGTTGGTAAGATCGTTTGCACCGACCCTTTACCAAATGATTTTCTTCCCATAATGACCGCACGCTTATGATCTTGCAAGGCACCGGCAACAATTTCTGATGCAGATGCAGAGCCTTCATTAATCAGAACCACCATCGGTGCTCCGTTTAATAAGTCACCTTTTGCCGCATTAAAATCCATTTGAGAGTCTTTCACTCGCCCTTCAGTAAAAACAATTTTTCCTGAATCCAAAAAGGTATCACTCACCGCAACCGCGCCATCTAGCACGCCACCGGGGTTATTTCTTAAATCTAAAACCAAACCTTTTAATTGCCCACCATTTTCTGCATTCAATTTGGCAACAGCTGCATCAACCGCTGCGCCCGTTGGTGACTGAAAGCTGCTAATACGCACATAACCAAAACCGTCTTCTAAGGTACGGCTACGCACACTTTTTACTTTAATGACATCTCGCGTAATGGTGACCTTAAATGGTGAAGGCGTACCCTCCCGTACAACCATTAAATCAATATCGCTACCCACTTCACCGCGCATTATTTTAACCGCGCCAGTTAATGTCATACCTTTTACCGGCTGGTCATTTAATTTAATAATTAAATCACCTGCTTCCATACCTGCGCGTTTGGCGGGGGTATCATCAATCGGAGAAATTACTTTTACAAAGCCATCTTCCATCGTGACTTGAATGCCTAAGCCACCAAAACGCCCCGTTGTTCCTACACGTAATTCTTTATATTCTTCTTCGTTTAAATAACTAGAATGCGGATCTAAGCCCACTAACATGCCGCGAATAGCACTTTCTAATAATTTTTTATCTGTCACTTCTTCAACATAATCTTGTTTAATGCGACCAAAAATTTCAGTAAAGGTTCTAAGCTCTTCAAAAGGCAAGCTAACTGCTTGCTCTTTCTCAGCTAAAACTGTTCCTGTTGTTGACATCGCAATACCCAAGAAACAGCCCATTATTAAAATCAATAACTTCTTTTGTCTAACCACGTTAACCCACTCCATTAAGTACAACTCTATATAAAAATACTATCGCTCATTCTATCTTAAAAATAAAATTCAGTCCCAGCTCTAATTCTTACAAAACTAGCGACACCATTTTGCAGGATTCACCGGTTTATTTTTTTTGCGTATTTCAAAATATAAGGCAGGCCTATCTCTACCGCCACTTTTTCCTACTGTGGCTAAGATATCGCCAGCAGAAACCCAATCCCCCTTCGCTTGATATAGGCTTTGGTTATACGCATACAAACTCATATAATTTTTATCATGCTGCACAATAACCAATAAGCCATAACCTTTAAACCATTCGGCAAAAACCACTTGTCCGGCCGCAATCGCTTTAACTTTTGTGCCCTCAGCAGCACGCATCAACACACCGTCCCACTGACCACCTAAACGTTTATTACCAAAATACTTAATTATTTTTTTCTTGATGGGCCACTGCATCTTTCCTTTTAACTTATTGAAAGGCAGCCCTGCTTTAATCTCTGTAACAGGCCTTCGGGCTTCAGCACGCAAAGCATTAACCAAGCCTTTTAATTTTGAGGCATTTTTCTTTAATTTAGAGAGTTGATAGTTCTGTGCTTTAAAATCCTTTTTGATCGCTTTCAGTAATTTCTTACGAGCCTGCTTTGTTTGCACTAAGTTTTTTTGCTTGTTCTTTTGCTCCGCTGCCAACTCAGATACCTGAATTAACTCTGCTTGCTTCTCTTTTTCCAGACCTTGTAATAATTGCAGGCTGCTATTTATTTGCTGTACTTGATTAATTCTATCCCTATTAAAATAAAGATAATAGCGCATCATACGGCTAGATTTGGCTATATCTTCCTGGCTTAATAGTAATTTTAAGGGTTCTTGCCGCCCTAATACATAAGCGGCTTTCACTTGTCCTTCTAAATAGCTTTCTTGTGCAGCAAGCCATCTTTTCTGTACTTTAATTTCCTGCTGAACTTCCTTTATTCTCTGCTTTTTTTGTTTTAACTGCTTCCCTAAGCTACGTACACTATGAGAAATTTTGCCATACTGCTGCTCTATATTTTTTAGCTTATTTTGCGCCTGATTCTCTTGCTTCTTTAACAAAGATAACTGAGAACTCACACTCTTAATTTTTTTTTCAACCTTTAAAAGTTGCTTATCTTTTTCACCAGAAACTCCCGCCGAAACATATAACAAGCAACATAAAAAGAGAAGAATAAGCCTCATCATCGAGTTTAATTTTTCACCAATAAAGACTGGCCATCCATTTCTACAGGCTGATCGATACCTAAAATATCCAACATTGTAGGCGCTAAGTCTTTTAAACTACCGCCCTCAGTTAAAGCTTGATTACCACCCACATAAACCAGAGGCACAACATTAGTCGTATGTGCTGTTTGCGGGCCATTATTTGCGTCGCGCATTTGCTCAATATTGCCATGATCCGCAGTAACCAACATCTGCCCACCCACTTTTTCTAAGGCAACAACCAACTGAGATAAGGCATCATCAATTGTAGCAACTGCTTTTAATGCCGCTTCCCATACGCCCGAGTGGCCAACCATATCGCAATTTGCATAATTACAAATAATGACATCATAACTTTGCTCTTCTATCGCCTTCACTAAATGCGCCGTCACTTTTGCTGCATTCATTTCTGGCTGTAGATCATAAGTTTTCACTTTGGGTGATGGCACTAAAATACGCTCTTCACCTTTATTAGGCTCATCCACTCCACCGTTCATAAAAAAAGTAACATGCGCGTATTTTTCTGTTTCTGCTAAACGTAACTGAGATAAACCCTGTTGCGCTAAAACCTCACCCAAGGTATTTTTAATTTTGGAAGAAGCATACGCGATCGGGTAATTGAACTTTTCATGATAATTGGTTAAGGTCGTAAAATTACCCGTAAATCCAGCATGCTGTCGATCAAAACCAGCAAAGCTTTCTTCGGTGATAGCCTGGCTAATCTCGCGCGCGCGATCCGCACGAAAATTCATAAATACCACACTATCACTTGCTGACAAGGCAGAGTGTTTTCCATCCGCATCAACAATCACCGTTGGCTCTACAAACTCATCCGTTTCACCGCGCTGATAAGCGTCTTGTAATGCAACAATCGCTGAAGTATTAGAATATTCGCCCTCACCTAAAACAAGCAACTTATGTGCTTTTTGTACTCTATCCCAGCGATTATCTCTGTCCATGGCATAAAAGCGCCCAACAATTGAAGCAATATGGCCAACACCTAGTTCATCTATTTTGGCTTGCAATGCTTGCAGAGAAGCCTCTGCACTTTTAGGTGCAACATCACGACCATCTAAAATCGCATGCAGCGCAATCTTTTTTAGCCCTTTTTTTGCCGCAAGTTCCAGCATCGCGAAAATATGCTGTATATGGCTATGTACTCCACCCGGAGAAAGTAAACCCAAAATATGTAAAGTACCCTGATTTAACAAAGCATCATCAACCGCTGCGCATAACTGCTTATTGCTAAAAAAATCACCCGCTTCAATCGCATCACTCACACGCGAAAAATCTTGCGGCACATATCGCCCAGTTCCAATGTGCATGTGCCCCACTTCAGAATTACCCATTTGCCCCTGTGGCAGACCGACAACCTTGCCTGAGCAATCGAGCGTCGTAGAAGGAAATCTTTCTTGCAAACTATCCCAACAAGGAGTACTTGCCTGAGCAATAGCGTTATATTCGGTTTCTTTACGTACACCGAATCCATCTAGAATTAATAAGATTAAAGGTTTAGGTTTCATCATGTTATTCTCGCTATTACTTAATATTTATTTCATCATTTCATTCAGATTTTTACTGAAAATCATAAACAAAATATTCGGTTAGCCACTTCTTTAGCATTTACTAATATTGTGTATACACAGTATAATATAGTAATACACGTGATAATATAGTAATACACGTTGCCATTATTTGGGTATAAAAATAATACCCGCCTTTATTTTATCAATACGAGCAATCCCCCAATGGAAATACCTGACATTCAAAACTTATCAACTGATGCCGACATAGAAAGAGCGGCGCGCTGCTTAAAAGCAATGTCTCATCCGTTACGCTTAAAAATTCTTTGCGTACTAGGCACCGAAAAAATGAGCGTCCAAGACATTGTTGAAAAAGTAGGGACTAGTCAAAGCAACATCTCTCAGCACCTTGCGATTTTAAGAGAAAAAGATATTTTAAATTACAATAAAGATGCAAACCGCGTATTCTACTACATTGATGATCCGCGTATGCTCAAGCTAATTGAAATGATGCGCCAAATCTTTTGCTCAAACCCTCATTTTTAACTTAACTTTTATTTAGATACCTTCATGGAACAATATATTGAATTCGCAAGCAGCCACTGGATGCTTGTTACTGCCTTTCTAGCAGTTACTTATTTCTTAATTCACGACATTATAGAAACTAGCCTACGCAAATATAAATCTATTTCGCCTATGCTGACAGTGACTCGATTAAACTCAGCAAATCCGATTATTCTTGATGTTCGTGATGCGGGCGAGTATAAAAAAGGCCACCTTGCCGATGCTATTCATATTCCGCTTACAAGTTTAGACAGTAGCATGAAGAAAATTGAGCTATACAAAAGCGATGAAGTGATCGTGACTTGCCAAACCGGCATGCGTTCAACGTCTGCCTGCGACAAGCTAATCAAAGCAGGATTTACAAATGTTTTCAACATGACCGGCGGCATGCAGTCATGGGAAGAGAACAAACTTCCTGTTGTTACTGGCAAAAAATAATTCTCTCTTTTTATACTACTTACACAAAATAAAATCATGGCTGAAGAAGCAAAACAAGCAGAAGAAAAACAGTTTTCAATTCAAAAAATACATACCAAAGATATTTCTTTTGAAACACCGAATAGCCCACAAATCTTCACCCAAAAATGGGAACCTAGTGTTGATTTCAACTTAAGCACTAATGCAACACCGCTTGAGGATGGCTTAGTTGAAGTGACTTTAACCGTCACTGTTACCGTAAAAACAGAAGAAACCATTGCTTACTTAGTAGAAGCAACACAAGCTGGCATATTCTCACTCGCAGGTTTTACTGATGAAGAAATGGGCCCTATGGCAGGCAGTTTCTGCCCGAACATTTTATTCCCTTATGCACGTGAAGTAATTTCTGATCTTGTTGCTAAAGGTGGCTTTCCTCAGCTATTACTTGCACCGGTTAACTTTGATGCACTTTACTCGCAACATTTAGCACAAGCAGAAAAAGCAAATACTACTTTAAACTAAGGCTCTTTTCTTTATGACTAGCAAAATTAGCGTTTTTGGCGCAGGTTCATGGGGGTCGGCTCTTGCAATACAAGCCGCAAGAAACAACAACCCAACCTTGCTTTGGGGACATAATCCCGAACATATGCAACATTTGGCAGAAGATCGTCAAAATAAGCGCTATCTTGCTGGTCTTAATTTTCCTGAGCTACTGCAAATTAGTAGCGACATTAAAGCCACTGCTGAATACAGTGATATTTTATTAATTTCTGTTCCCAGCCACGCCTTTAAAGACACGCTACTCAAAATAAAACCTTTTGTCAGTGATTCAGTAAAAATCGCTTGGGCAAGTAAAGGTTTTGCACCCGATTCTGGTGAATTTTTACACCAAACGGTTGCGCATGTTTTTGGTGATAACACGCCTGCCGCGGTATTATCCGGCCCCTCATTTGCTAAAGAAGTGGCCGCAGATTTACCCACCGCAGTCACCATTGCCTCAACACAAAAAGCCTTTGCAGATGAGCTAGCTGCAATCATGCACAGCCCCCATTTCCGTACCTACACGACGACTGATATTATCAGCGTACAAGTCGGTGGAGCCGTTAAAAATGTGTTAGCGATTGCTGCTGGCATCGCGGATGGCATAGGCTTTGGCGCAAATACACGCGCTGCCTTAGTAACACGAGGCATTGCTGAAATTAGTCGATTAAATACAGCACTAGGCGGACAGCAAGAAACGCTAATGGGCTTATCTGGCTTAGGTGACCTTATCCTAACCTGTACCGACAACCAATCGCGTAATCGTCGCTTTGGCTTAGCCTTAGGCCAAGGTAAGAATAGAGAAGAAGCAATTAAAGAAATTGGCCAAGAAGTTGAAGGCATTTCAGCCGCGCGCGAAACCTTTCATCTGGCCAAAAAGCACAATATTGATATGCCAATTACAGAGCAAATCTACCGCGTACTTTATGATGGTTTAGCACCATTAAGTGCCGTACAAAATTTATTGCAGCGCGATCAGAAAGAAGAAGGTTTATAAATAAGCAACGCTTTATCAGAAACTATTTATTTACATTTTTCCAGAATACATGCCACTTACGCTTAAATTTTTCTTTATCTAAAAAATAGAAAAACAATAAAAGCAAACAGGGCCATATAAGTAATAATACTATTTTACTGAATGTTCCAAAATCCATCATTAATCCCCAGGTACTTAAATCTTAAATAAAGGCGGTAAACTGTCTACCGGTTTAGTTTTATCCACAAGCGCTTCTCTTTGCTGAAAGGCATTCCATAGCGATTCGCCTTGCCATTGCACTGCATTTTGACTATATAACGTAGTATTAAGTGATTGTATTTCAATACTTAGCTCCGCATCACACTGCTTAGCAATCGCTTCTAAATTATTTTCTGCAAAGCTTTCTTTGCCCCATTCCAATAACGCTTGTTTTGCCTTATCAGTATCATTTTCACGGCACGCCTGTCTTAATAATTTCATCGCTGATAACTTTTTAGTCATCCTTTTTGGGGATGCCTCAATCTCTACTTTAAGCTTTTTATTGCTTAAAAAATACCCCAAAGTTAATAACCAAGCCGTTGCAAAGAACAGCGTTAAAGCTATCCACAGATTATTTACACTGGGTTGACTGCTTTCAACGACAACCGGTGCAAGCTCTACAGCTGGTTGGATATTAGCGGCCGGGGGAGCTACTGGTGCTTGGCTCTGCTCGCCCGCAATCACAATAAACACTTTTTCAGGGATTACTGCTTTCTCTAAGCGCTTCGTCTGGGTATTCCACCAAGGAATTTCAATAGCCGGCAAGGTATAAGTGCCCACTTCAGAAGCAATTAAAGCCATTTTTTCTTCTCTGAAAGCAACTAAACTTCTACCTTGCGGTTCTTCTTTTAATAGTGGCTGATCAGGGTAAACCTTTATTTTCTTGGGTAATTTTTGTTTTTGTAATTCAGGCAACGCACTTACCGTTACCCCTTTAACAATTAAACTCACCGTTCTTGTCACCGGCTCGCCTAATGTCACTTCTTTAGGGTCTAGCGACCACGTTTCTTTAATATAGACTTGCTCTGCAGGTAACCAAATAGGACTATCGGCATTCGCAGGTTTTGCTTGCACCTCTAAATTCACTGAATCTGAGACTACCCGTTGGTTACGTGTACGTTGCTGGCTAAAAAAGCTGTTGTATCGTTGTTGATTTGCACTCACGATACCCGCCGTTAAGGTTAATGGAGCGATTGTCATAGAGCCACTTTTTTGTGGGAATATCGCATATTCACGCTCAACAACGACATATTTTTCACCCTTATAATCGCTACTGTAGCTCTTATCTTCCCCTAAGCGCACAATCACAGCATCATTTAAAACCGGTTCCGTTAAGCTTGCTTGGCTAATATTTACTTTACGAAACAGTTTAAGTGTATAAATCACCTGCTCCTGAATATAAGGCGCTTGCTTATCAACAGACACCTGTAAAAATAAATCTTGATTAGTATTGGCTGCCGTTTGCGCGGATGCTTTATTAACCACTATCGCTGTAACTAGGCTATTATCTTTACCAAAATGAATCGCAGGAATGATCAGGCTACCTTCTCTTTTAGCCATCATCGTTAACACCCACTGAATGCTTTTAGTGCGCTTCCAGTTAATAATTTGGGTTGATTGCTGTTCTGCTTGATTTAAAATTTCAAAATCTTTTTCTAACGGTGAAAAATCAGGATCATCGTCTGGCGTTTCATTTGCGCTAAAAACAAGCTGAAACGACTCCTGTAAATTCACAAGATTGCGATCGACTTTGACTTGAATATCTGCCGCATAAACCATATTCGTTAGGCTTAGCAAAAGCACCAACATTAGCAGTAAAACCTTATTGCAAACGCCTAAAAACATCCCTGTTACCCTAATAAATCTGTTATTAATGGTAACAACTCAGTGCGTTGTCGTTTGATATCTAGGCGATTAGCTAAAATAATCGCCTGCAGTTCTTGCAATGCTGTATCAAAATCATCATTCACCACTAAATAATCATACTCTGCATAATGGCTAATTTCAGTGACTGCATCTTGCATACGGCGATCAATAATTGCTTCGCTATCTTGTCCGCGCCCTTGTAAGCGCTCTCTTAGAACCTCGGTTGAAGGCGGTAAAATAAAAATCGTCACCGTCTCTGGCAATAATTGTCGAATTTGCTCAGCCCCTTGCCAATCAATTTCTAAAATAACATCGATACCTAACTTTAGGTTTGTCTCAACTGAGCTTTGCGCCGTACCGTAAAAATTATCAAATACTTGTGCGTATTCAAGAAAACAGCCTTGAGAAATTTCACTTTTGAATGCATCAATAGACGTAAAAAAATAATCAACGCCCTCTTGCTCGCCCTCACGCTGCGCACGCGTAGTATGAGAAACAGAAACCATTAATTGTTCAACTTGAGGTAATAATTTTTTGATTAAGCTGGTTTTACCTGCGCCAGACGGTGCAGAAATAATATAAAGTTTACCTTTATTCATGGTTCTCTCGGAAGTTGATGGCATTGATTAACAAAGACTACGTGTGTGAGCGTAAATTTTAACAAAAAATGATTTTTTTAAGTGTTTTTTTACTTTTATACACCTTAAAAATAACTCAATCACTCAAGTTTTCAACGTTTAATGCCAACAAAACATCTAAATTTTAATGCGCATGAAACAAAAGACTAGCCTAAAATATATCAATGCGCGTCTTAAATACCCTTATTGTATCCTCTCTGCTCATAGCTTTTGCATCCGGCTGCTCCTCTATTACCAATGCAAGAAAGCAAAAAATACCTTATATGGATAACTATTATTCAGGCAATATTTCGCAAGCGGCTAGCGACTTATCCGAAAAAAGTGCTGATCGCGCAGGGTCGGGTGATGAGTTAATGTGGTTGCTAGAATCGGGCACGACTGCTTATAGTGCGCATGACTATAAACAAAGCTTACATGCCTTTGAAAAAGCCGAGTTACTGATCCAAGACTTTAATGATCGCGCCACGATTAATGCCAGGGCGGCAGCCGCTGAAATGGGATCAAGTTTGAGTAATTCTAACGCGCTGCCTTACCAAGGCATGTATTTAGACAGAATCATGCTGAATGCTTATAAAGCGCTCAACTATTTTGCACTCAATCAACCCGAAAGTGCGCATGCTGAATTACGCCGTATGCGTGAGACGCAAAAAAATGTCGTACGTCAATTTAAAGAGGATATTTATACTGAACAGCAAAAAATCAATGCCGAGCGATATAAAAATCAACAAAAATCGTCTTCATTGGGTAATCAAAATACCGCGTTTTCCTTTGACCAGATTAGCCGAACCCCCAGTATTAGTGATGCTTATAATAGCGCTGCTAAAAAATCGAATAAATTGTATGGTAGTTTAGCAAATCCTTTTGTCAGTTATTTTTCTGCACTCGGTTATTTATTAGAAAATAACGATGCAGAAGCCTTGGTGGATTTTCGCCGTTTATATAAGATGAATCCGCATAACGCTTTAATTCAGCGTGATTATGTTAGCACCGCACAAAAAATCGGCAGTGACATACCTAGTGAATTAGAAAATATCCCCCCTTACGCTTACGCATTAAATAATAAAATTGTTTATATTCTATTTTTTAATGGCCGCGCGCCTGCGCTAAAACAGGAAAAATTCCAACTGATATTGCCTTATGTGGGTTACACCGGCATTGCCTTTCCTCGTTATGAATATTTCCCTACGCGTATTTCAGCGTTAAATATTCATTACACCCGCAATACACAGACGCAATCAGCTCGCACTGAAACCATCGCTGATTTTGATGCCATTATGTCGCAAGAATATCATCAAAAATTACCGGCGATGGTAACGCGTTTAGTGGTTTCGACTTTAAGCAAAGAATTAGCCAGCTATGCCGCTATTCATGCCGCTAGGCAATCAGGGGACGCGGCAATGATCCTTGCTTATTTATTAACCGGTAGTTATAAATATTTATTTAATACCGCAGATACCCGAGGCTGGGAAACCTTACCTAAAGAAATACAAGTTTCTCATATCCCACTGCCTGATGATGGCCTATTAAGCATTAGCCCTATAAGCAAAGCTAATGGAGCAATGAGCAACACACAACAGAGCAAACAAATCGCCTTAAAAAGCAGTACGCGTATTGCTATTGTTTATATCCGCTCACTGGCAGGCCATCAATTACACTATCAACTATTTGAAATAGAATAACGTGATTGACTTATTTTTTTAAAAAGGAGCTATCCATGAAAAAACTCATCCTCATTAGCCTTTGTAGCTTATTATTAATCAGCTGCCAAGCAACGGTAAATACGCTTGATAATACTGAAAAAACCATGCAAGCAACGTCTATTGATACCAGTAAGGTTTCTACTGATGGCTTTCTAAAAGATCGTTTAGCCATTATCCGTGTGGATAAAAAACAGCGTGATGATGGCTTGTTAAGCATACAAATCACCGCTAAAAATATAAGAACCAGTTTTTGGTCACAAGCCAGTTCATGGTTTATGGGTGATAACCCTTACCAAATTGCCTATCGCTTTACTTGGTTTGGTGCCGATGGCATGGAAGTAGAATCAGCTGCAAGCACCTGGGTTCCGTTAACTGTTATTCCAGGCGATACCGTGCGCTTAAAAGCGATTTCTCCTAGCGCACAATGCAAGGATTTCAGCTTAGCCATCAGAGAAAATGAAGGCGGACGTAAATAATAAAATACTGACTAAGTAAATTTAAGGAAAAACTATGACTAATAAAATACAACAACTCATTGCCTTATCGATCAGCGCGCTACTTTTAACTGCTTGTGGATCGGCCCCTAAACGTATTGATGCCACAGGCAACGAGGGTATCGTATCCATTGATAATGTTGACTTCAAAGATTGGCAAATAGCCGCAGAGAAAGGTATCCGTTCACTGCTCGAATCAGGCACTTTAAACCGCAATGATAATCGTAAAAATATTATTATGATTAGCTCGGTTAAAAATTCAACGACCCAGCATATTAATACGCGCATCCTGACCGATAAAATACGCCAAGCCTTACTACGTTCAGGTAAAGCATTAACCACTACAGCGATTAGCGGAACAGGCGCTGATGATGCAGCAAGCAGACAGGTAAGAGAGCTAGCAAATGACCCCATGTTTAAGCAAAACACGGTACAACAATCCGGTACGGTTATCGCGCCTGACATGAGCCTTTCTGGCGAAATTGTGCAACAACAAAACTCATTAGGCCGTAGAGAAGAATCTTACTTCTTTTTCCACTTATCTCTAACGGATTTAACCACCGGCTTAGCGGTTTGGGAAGATAATGTGGAGATTGTTAAGCAAGGTAAGAAGCCATTATTGGGCTGGTAATCGACCCGAAGCATCAAGGCATATCAAGGGATCAAGCTGGCTGACCCTATGATTTTCAAATTATTGGGACTTGGATTACTTGAGGCTCCCCTTGATTTTGGAAAGCCTCCAAGTGTAAGGTGGGAAGTAAAATCTGCAACATGCTTTTAATACAGGAAATTAATATGGAATTGAGCACACTAATAAAGGACTCATGGGAAGAACTTACATTTCAATATAGTGCCCTGTTATTAGCAACAGGGCACTATATTTCTGTAGCTGTATTGATTTCGATGGAAGTTGGGCCATTTGCAATCAAAGACCCGTTTGTCTTTATCTTATCTCAAATTGTACTACAAGCCTTGGTTGCTCTTGAGGGGCTAAAATGTTTATACTTGCAAAGAGGTATTCAACTTTCAATCGACATACACATATTAATTAATTATCTAATTTCTAACTTAGTACTTGGTGTGGCTACATTTTTTGGTGTAATACTATTAGTGATACCAGGGCTAATGATAATGTCTCTTTCATTTATCGCACCAATCTATATACTTAAAGACCTACAAGGGCCCCTAGAGGCTATTTTTTCAAGTGTCTCAGTCCTTAGAAAAAATCGGGGAAAAGTAACTGTTTTGGTCTCCAGTATGGTAGCTGTACTAGTGTTAATAGATTATTTAGCATCCAGTATCTTCAGTTTACTAAATATACCGCCGCATATAAAGTTGGGGATTGAAACGGCTATATCTTTGATTTTATGGGTGCTTTCATTGCCATTGATGGTTAACCTATACTTTAACAATCAAGGGTGATCAAACACGAAGGAAATCATGGGGTCAGCCAGCTTGAAACAGCATCGAGTTAAAAACTAACAAAAAACAAGTGGCCCACTATCAAGGCAATAGAATGTGTTGCGCAATACGCAAAAATAACTACCGCCTAATGTAAATTTTCTTAGCCTACTCATAGCCTTCTAGCCACTAACCGAAGCTGATAGAATAGCGCGATGAATGAATTAAAAAACCTAATCAGCCAAGCTTGGCAGAATCGCTCTGATTTAAAAGCTCAATGGCATGAAGAAAAAACCGATTGCTATCGTATTTTCCACGGCACTAACGAAGGCTTACCGGGCACTACGGTAGACCGTTATGGCCCGCTGTTAATCTTACAAACCTTCCACCAGTCTGTATCAAAAGACGAGCTTACTCAGGTGCGTGAGTTTGCATCTGAAGAATTCCCTGACCTGCACTTGGTTTATAACGATCGCAGCAAGGGCAACTCTCGTATTCAGAATACGGATGATGATGTTAGTGAAATGGACTCGATCCCTATGGAGGGACATGAACTTGGCATTAAATATCAAGTTCAAGCTCGTCACCAAGGTCAAGACCCATGGTTATTTCTGGATTTACGCGCTGGCCGCCGCTATGTTAAATCGATTAGCGAAGGCAAAACCGTACTAAACTTGTTTTCATATACTTGTGGTATCGGTATTGCTGCCGCCGTTGGTGGAGCTAAGCGCGTAGTGAATGTTGATTTCGCTGAGTCGTCTTTAGCGGTAGGAATCGAAAATGCGCGTCTGAACGATCTTAAGCAAGTAGAGTTCATTCAGTCCGATGTATTCCCCGCCATTAAGCAATTTGCCAACATGCCTATTAGCGTTCGTCGCGGCAAGAAGCTACCAAAATACCCAAAGCATGGCCCAGAGCAATTTGATATTGTCTTTTTAGATCCACCACGATGGGCAAAAAGTGCTTTTGGTAATGTTGATTTAATCCGTGATTATCAATCACTGTTTAAGCCCAGCTTGCTGGCCACAAAGAAAGGCGGACAATTAATCTGCTGTAATAATGTAGCCCAAGTTGATCGTGATGAATGGATTGAATCACTTAAGCGTTGCGCTATCAAAACAGGTCGCCCACTTAAAAGCATAGAGATGCTAATACCGGATGCTGACTTCCCTAGCCCAGATGGCAATCCACCCTTGAAGGTTGCAATCTGCCAGCTATAATCTAAATAACAAAACCATAAGTATCAATGGGTTAGCTAGAAATTTCGATGTAAAGCAGCCTACCAATATTTCTCAACATGTATATTGCCTGGATTTTGGGTGGTGTGATGAGTAAACCCTTCTTTTTCTAAGCGAGTGTTCATTGATTCAATCATTAAAGGATTGCCACATAAGAATATTGAGGTATTTTCTGGGCTGTAGTCTTGATGCCAAGATTCAGCAATTAACCCTTGATCTATTAAGTCGCTGACATAACCAACATTACCATGCCATTTAGTAGGTTCTGATTCTGGCTTACTAATGACGGTATGATAAGAAAAATTAGGGATATAGGTTTGTAAATGTCGTAGCTGTGCTTTATAGCCCAATTCCCATGAGTTTCTGGCGCCATGTAAAATGCATAATTTTCGATCTAGGTGTTCTAATAAGTGAGAGCGAATCATACTCATGTAAGGTGCTAGGCCAGTGCCCGTGGCAATAAACAATAAGTTACGCGTCAAAGGGATTTGATCAATAATAAATATCCCTGTGATTTTAGAGCCAATGAAGAGCGGGTCTCCGGTATTTAAGGCAAATAATCGCGGCGTCAACTCTCCTGAAGGTACAAGATTTATATAAAACTCCAAATAGCGGGAATTGCTGTTAGCTGAAGCAATAGAGTAGGCGCGGCGAATAATCGTATCGGGTTTATGAGATTTTTCTTCGGGCAGTGCACCAATACAGCGCGGCGCTTCGCAAGGTAATCCTAAGATGACATATTGACCGGCTTTAAACTCAGGGAATTGCCAGTCATCTGCTGCTACTTGAAAAATAGCCAAACCAGGGTGAATGATTTTAATGTCGTGGATTTTTGCATTGAGTAACATGATGTTTTCTCCGCATTTTTAATGGCTCGATGAAAGCCTGTATTGGAGATAAGCTAAAAACTTGTTTCTAACTCACGTTTTTTGATAGTACCCTGACTGGTATAAAATATCTAGGTTTTCAAGATTATTAAGCATAAAAAAAGCTGAATTAGAATGTAAGAATCATATCCATAGCAATTGCAACTTGGTCGTGGTCAACGCTCCCATTAAATACATTTTCATCGGCCCAGTCATAGCGAATTTCTGGACGAACTTTAAACCATTCGGCACGTACACCAATGGCTAATTCATCGTTAATGTCATAGGTCACATATTGGTTTACGCCAAACCAGTTTACGCCGTCACTGGAAAAATTATGGGGGCAGATACAAAGTGTTAAAATTTATCTTTACGCGCCTTGGTATAAACAACTATGACAATCCGACTGCCCCAGAAAACCTCCTCGACTATATCGACGCTCGATGATCTTGCGAAGTTGGCAAACTACTCCCTCATGGACACGCTCAACTGTGATCCTGACGCGACAGAAGACGGTGCCGACCACGCCCCGCGACAAGTCTTCACTGGCCATTATGTCCCCGTCAACCCTACTGCAATCAAAGACCCAGAGTATGTAGCGCACAGCAAAAACTTTTTTTCCGAGCTTGGCTTCGCCGACAGCATGGCAGAGTCCTCCGACTTCGTCCGCATGTTTTCTGGCGACATCTCTCAGCTTCCAGAGCCGATGCGCAAGGTCGGTTGGGCGAGTGGCTATGCACTTTCCATCTACGGCACTGAATACACCCAGCAGTGCCCGTTCCAAACCGGCAACGGATATGGAGACGGTCGTGCAGTTTCTGTGCTTGAGGCCGTCATCAACGGTCGACGCTGGGAGATGCAGCTGAAAGGTGGCGGCCGCACACCATATTGCCGCGGCGCGGACGGTCGCGCTGTCTTACGGTCGAGTATCCGCGAATTCTTGGCTCAGGAGCACATGCACGCACTGGGCGTGCCCACATCACGGTCTTTGAGTTTGTACGTTTCAAAAACGGAAAAGGTAAAGCGACCGTGGTACGCGGAGGGCTCGCGCTCGGAAAATCCCGACATACTTATATCTGAGGCCGTCGCCATCTCGACACGTGTCGCACCGTCGTTCATCCGCATAGGCCAACTCGAACTTTTCGCTCGCCGTACCCGTAAAAACGAACACCCGAAAGCGATGGAAGAACTCGAGAAGATTGTGCTGCACTTGATTGATCGTGAGTACGCTGACCTTGTCGATAAGCAACTCACCACTCCAGAAAAAGTGGTGTTGCTGGCGCGCGAGTTTCGTAGCCGCCTCACGTTACTGGTGGCGAACTGGATCCGCGTCGGTTTCTGCCAGGGTAACTTCAACAGCGACAACTGCGCAGTCGGTGGCTTTACACTTGATTATGGTCCCTTCGGCTTTTGCGATGTGTTTAACCCGCATTATCAGCCTTGGACGGGTGGCGGTCATCACTTCTCGTTCATGAATCAACCCAGCGCAGCGCAAAGCAACTTCGACATGTTTTGTTCCGCGTTACGGCCTTTGCTGGCGTCGCATCAGGACTATTTGCTAGAGCTCGACGAGATTCAAAGTGGATTTTCGAAAATAATGCACACGCAAATGGAAAAGATGTGGGCTGCCAAGCTGGGTCTTAGCACTTTGAACACGGCGTCTGACAAGGCACTTTGCAACGTACTGTTCAGCGAGCTAGGAACACTCATGATGCAAACACCTGTCGATTACACTATTTTCTTCCGCGAGCTCTCGTCGATACCCGACAACATTGGCCCACTCAAGCAAAGCTTCTACAATAACTCGGCGCATGAGTCAGACCCCAAAGAGATGGATAGGCGCTGGACAGAGTGGCTCGCAAAATGGAAAACGCTGCTCAACAGCGCCAGTGATACGAATGCTACTTCGCCCCGATCCAGTGAGGAAATCTCTAGGCAGATGAAGCTCGTCAACCCAAAGTATATTTTGCGAGAGTGGTTTGTTATGCCGGCTTATCAGCAAGCAACTGCGGGAAATTACTCTCTAATTCGAGAGCTGCAGGAGGTGATGACACAGCCATATTCAGAGCAGTCGAAGGACCTGGAGGATAAATACTATCGATTGAAACCGCCTGAGTTCTTTGAGGTCGGTGGATTGTCCCATCTTAGTTGCTCGTCGTGATTCTTTGGACTTAAAAAAGTAGCGCTAGATACAACTTAACAGTAAAGGCTAGCTTAGTATTAATAAAGGATGGCTAAAAGTTGTATCTGCCCTTACTGATTGGACCCTACTTATTGAATATATAGGCCACGAGTATTGTCAGTAAACATATAACAAGGCATTTCACGTGGAAATTCAAAACCTACGCTTCGCTTCGGTTTTAAATTTAGAGGCAAAATAGAAGGCTATGTCACCGTTACATGTGCGTTTTTTAAATTACTTTTGTTCTTAAAAGCCCTCTCCTACTGGACAAATCCGACAGCATTTACCCGTATCGTGTTGAGCAGGGATAGCTCAACATGATTGGGCTGGGGTGAGGAGAATAAAATCAAGGCTTTATCTATTTCCCCTCATCCAACCTTCTCCCTTTGGAGAAGGCTTTAAGCATCGTTGTTTTTCAAACACTTAACAGTGACAATGCCAAATTCCAGTATTTACTAAGGCTGTTAAATTACAACATAAGATACATTATTACCCGCATATTGCGGCTGATACCCTATCGGTCCACACTGCTGAATGGATTTTTTCTTGATCATATGATTATCCTTTTTGTCATTAACAATAAATTTCACATCTTTCTATAGCAGCGTCATTCCCAAGTCCTTTACTCAGGATAAATCACTTTCCAATCTTTTTGCATGTCCACCACTGTCCAATTATTTTGTGGGGCTAAATCCAGTGCCTTATCTAGTTTACCGATATGCGATTTTCGGTCATAAGCATATTCACGCGCTTCATCGGTATGCTGAACTAGTAGCGCAAAGCGTTTACCTGCACCCGCAACAGTCCATTGCAGCATTTGTAAATCACCATCAGAGTTACCAAAAGCAGCGATAGGACGGCGGCCTATATGCTGGTTAATACCGACAGGTTTACCTGCTTTATCATCAATAAAATTGATTTCTGGCAATCTGACCAATACAGGTTTGCCATCACGCATTGCAAATTTCGTTTTGATACTACTGCCGATCACTTGTTCTGGCGGAATACTATAAACTTGCTCAACCCACGGGCGCATAAACTCAATACCGCCACCTGAAACAATAAACGTTTTAAATTCATTGGCACGTAGATAAGCTAATAATTCCAACATCGGCTGATAAACTAGCTCGGTGTACGGACGGTTAAATTTTGGGTGTTTAGCGGTCGCTAACCATTGTTTAACAATCTTCGCAAACTCTTCAGTGGTATTATCCGCATGCGTTGCCATCACTAATTCAAGTAAGCCATGTTCGCCAGAAGCGGCTAAGGCTTGCATATCATTTTCTAGTACTGCTTGAAACGGTTGTGTCGTTTTCCACTCTGGATGCTGAGGAGCCAATGCTTTTACTTGGTCTATGGCAAATAATAATTGAAAATAAACAGGGCGTTCTGACCATAATGTCCCGTCATTATCAAAGGTCGCAATACGCTCGGCAGGCGGCACATAATCAGGACTGGATTTATCAGTGACAGCGTTGACAAATTCAATAATATTATTCTTTGCCGCGCCTTCATTCCACGATGGCAAAGGGTCTTGTTTAGAACTGAGCGTTGCACACCCGCTTAAAACAAAAACGTACAGTAGTATAAAAAAAATTACTCTGGTTTTTTTCATCATTATTAAATCTCCATTCTTAAAAATAGTAAATTACCACGGGTTTATTGTTCTAATTGGTATTGCATCACCGCCTGCGCTTTTTTCTGATAACGCATAGCGTTAACATCATCACCTAATTTATGATAATAACTAGCTAATGCGCCGAGTGTTTCAATATGCCCACTATGTTTTTGCAAAGAGGCTTCGAGTATAGCGATCGCCTGTTTAGGCTGTTTTTCGGCCATTGCTATTGCATAGACATATTGAAATCGGGCATTATCAGCATTGAACTTAGCCGCTTTCTGTAGATTTCCCAGCCCTTGCTGTTGGTCATTATTGCGTACATACCAAAGCCCTAGAGCATGATATAAACTGGCATCATTCGTTGCTTTCAAACCGCTCTGTATAATAGTGAACGCTTGTTTTTCTCGATGGCTTTGCTGTAAAAAGTGCGCATAATTAATATAAGCAGGTACATATTGCGGCTGTAAAACTAACGCTTGCTTATAGGCAGACTCAGCTTTTTGTAACAAACTTTTCTCACTATAAAATTGCGCTAAAGCGACTTGAGATTCCGGTCTATCCGCTGAAAACAATAAACCCTGATGATATTCTTCGGTTACTTTCGCTAATAAATCCGCCTGCTGTTTATCCATTGCCCCTTTTGGCACGGCAGATAATATACGCGCCACTTCCAAACGCACACTTTTAACGGGATCTTTTAATAAAGGAAAAATCTGTGCGACGGTATGTTGCAAAGGAAAGCCTTGCAGTGCGACTAGGGCTTGTCTGCGTATATCGGGCTCTTTTGAGCGCAACATTTGCAAAGCCGTCATTAAAGTTTGTCTTGAAGGGTAATTACCTAAATAGCCTAAAGCTGTCGCTTTGGCAATGCTCGGCGCTTCATCCAGTAAGACTTTGTAAGCTAAACTTAATGCCTGATCGCTTTGCTGGTCTATCGCATGCAATGCAGGGGCAAAATTCTGATATCCTTGCGGCGTTTTACCAAACCATTTTTTAATCGCATCAGCAGCCCAAGAGCTTTTTTTATCTTTATGACAGTTGGTACACGCATCAGGCATGGCTAATTGCTCAGCCAAATCAGGACGTGGTATACGAAAACTATGATCGTTACGCTCATCAACACCCATATAAGTTTTTGCTGGCATATGGCAGGCAATACAGCTTGCCCCCGTTGATTCAGTTTTATGGAAATGATGTTTAGTGCTAGCGTAATCAGGTTCTAAATGGCATTGCGCGCAGACTTTAGAGACTGTGAAAGTATCCAAATGAATACCGCCCCTGAGAGTCCCTAGGTAAAAATTTTTAGCCTTTTAAAATTAAAAAACACACATAGCTCCTAATTTTAGTAAAACAGCCTAAATATTTCCTTAATTTACGCATATTGGCTGTTTTTTACCTCAT